>Ga0315279_10001658_pt1 | contig 36373 bp, 31 predicted proteins | sample YL17G06_20_MG_FD_203694 | JGI IMG/M metagenome (GOLD analysis project Ga0315279, IMG submission 203694) | Sediment microbial communities from Yellowstone Lake, YNP, Wyoming, USA - YL17G06_20 | ecosystem: Environmental > Aquatic > Freshwater > Lake > Sediment | place: USA: Wyoming | collected...
AGGAGAGCTTTCCATAACGCCCTTTTGGATGTTTGACCCAAAGAAATGAGAATGGACAGAGCAACAAGCCCAACGCTTAGTGTAAACCAGTTCGCGTGGATCGATGCGAAAATCCCGAGCGTCGTTGGGAAAGTCGTGGCTGAAAGGAATCCTGCAAAGAACCCCTCAGTTCGGCTACCCCGGAAGCGTGTCACGGCGACGTATGTCAGGGCCGACAATAACGCGGCCAGGATCATGGGCGAAACTTTCACCATGTCGAATGGTGATAGTCCTGTCACAGACATGAGTCCGTACAGGATGAGCAGATACAAGCCATGACGCTCGTTAGAGGCTGCAGCCAACACATTCGGTGAACCTACAACACGATCAAGCGGGTCTTTGTATCGCCAAAATGCATCTGTTCCTACCAACCAAGACGGGTCATGGAAGTATGGATAGAATCCAATCACGACAGAGATCAGAATGAGAACCAACAGCAGTATGAAGTCGTCCAGCCCCAGCTTGATCTGCTGCACCTGAGGGCTCTCAGACATACGGGAGCCTACGGGTTTGCGGCGGTTCGCCATCCGATACAACTTGACGGCAATGAATGCCCAGATTGGAGAGAGCCAGGTGGCCAAGAAGATCGCTGGAAACAACGAAGACCATGCGTAGGTGAGGTTCATTTCGAGATCAGGCCATGTCTTGGCATATGCTGCGAGTGGAACGAACCCGGAGTAGAGCCAATGGCTGAGGCTCCAGATCTCCACAATCGCTCCGATGCCGAGTAGAGAAGCAAGGAAAGCCCAAATCAACTTGCTGCGGCCGCCAATAATCTTGACAATCGCATCACCGAAACCGAGCCAGCAGATTCCGACCGCGGCCGTGCCTATCCACCAGAACGGAACGGGATACTGAAAGAGAATCGCTTCAACGAGAATCAGAATCAGCGCGATTGAGGCGCCCAAGATCACCGCCCACAATTGTCTACGCGTGACTCTTCTGCCGGCGCGGTCAGCTTGCAAACCAAGAGCGATCAACCCTAGGACCGAGAACCCGGCCGCAGCGAGCCACACGATAGCCAACAGACTGAATGGTCGAAGTATGGTCTGCGCCTCCCGCGGGTAGAAATAGAAGAACTCAACACCATTAGTTGCCATGGCGAATGTCAGGAAGACATAAAGAGCCGACCCATGGACGACCCCATAGGCAACGGCGGAAAAAGCGCGAAAGCTCGGCCCTCTTCTTGAAAGAGCAGGTTCGGTCTGCAATGTTGATCATCGATTTTCCTGGTCGCTCTTGGCTGTCGTTCCAAATCCTAATCAGCGCTTCCTTCCTATTACTCTTGGTAATTGCGCCCGCAGCGAGCGCAGTCTCTGCTCCAACTGCGACTGAAAACGATCTCCGGTGGCTTCAGGTCGACGGGTCTTCGATTGTTAGAGAAGACGGCGCAACGATGATCCTTCGAGGAGTGAACCTGCCGCCACTCAGTCGCTCAGGCGTGGCGTCCGCCAGATACGGCGCGTACCTTGACGTAGCGAAATCGATGGGATTCAACGTAATCCGGCTTCCAGTTTCTTGGGCTGAACTCGAACCATCGCCTGGAAGATTCAGCACCTCGTACTTGGACGCTGTCAAGAGGGTCGTGGACATTGCAGAAGAGAAGGGAATGTACGTCGTGGTCGACATGCACCAGTTCAAATTGGACGGCTTTCCCAAATGGGTTCTGCCAAAAACGAAGAGCTCAGACCAAGATGCTGCCGCGTTTTGGCACGATTCAGCTCTGCAGCTGAAGCTGGTCAAGGCCTGGAAGACCCTAGCCTCTCTGCTTAAGGACAGAAGCGCGGTTGCTGGCTATGGCTTGCTTAACGAACCCTACGGCGGCACCATCATGTGGCAGGACTTTGCCCCAGTCTTGAATGAGTTCTACTCGGGACTGATCTCGGAGATTCGAAATGTGGATGCCAGACACATCGTCTTCTTTGAACCGATAGAAGGTGTGTGCATTCTTGGGGAACACATCGCCCTGAGACCCACAGGGATGAATCTTGCGTTTTCACCGCACTTCTACGTCAGTGGCTCGGCCGAGTACCTCGACAATGTTGCGCAGCAGTTGTACAACCTGACCGTGAGTACGTGGAAGATTCCTCTTTGGATCGGAGAATTCGGAGGACTCAGCGTAGACACAAAACGCAGAGACACCCTTCAGAGCCTAGCTGTCACACTGGATCTGTTTGATCGATACGCACTTGGGTGGGCGTTCTGGAATCTTGCAGATAGCGATGCAGGACCCCGTTTGGTAGACGCAAACGGAAAAGGGTCAGCTTCGCTAACAAGCACCATGACCCGAATCTTCCCGACGAGTTACGCAGCAGGTGATGTTGCATTCTCGTACAATAGTACCCCTCGGTTTCAACTGAGGACCTCTGCCAACTCCACGGGAAGCATCGTGGTGTCCGTGCCTAGTGTTTTTCAATCGATGGTGCCCAGATGCATTGACTGTGTCTCCACGTGGGACAATGATCAGCACTCGCTGACAATCACGATTCATTCGAACAAGACCGCATATTTCTACTTGGATGCACCAGAAACTGTCTCAAGATTGGAAAAACTCGCTGAATCAGATTTCGACAAAGCGATTCAAATCTCAGACCAACTCAAAGCCACCGTGTTTCAAAGTCTCCTCACCAGAGAATATGTCCGAGAAATGAATGTCGTGGTCGACTCGATGCGAGGCAACCTGACTGCGAGGCATTACGAATTCGTGTTATACAAGCTCGACAGAGTGGACCAACTGCGAACATTAACCTTACAAGAAGAAGATAACTACACACGGACCGTAGCATTCGTCGATTCTGTCAGACATGACATACTGACTTCGCAAGGTTTCCTTACCAAGTGGCAGCTCGTTTTGCTGTCACAAGCTCAAGAGGACCTGGACCGAGGCAACCACATGTCAGCTATGGAGCGGGCGGAACAGGCGAGGGACCTACCGCGAGAACCCAAAACTGAGGAAGTAGATCCCATGTTGAACGGTTCGCTCTGGATGGCCTCCTTGACCCTGCTCGGAACTGTCACCATACTCATTCCCATTCGTGCACTCAGACGGCCTAGAAGCGCTATCATGACGCACCCCCGCAAAGGACTCTGAGATGCTTGTCACCGCCTGCAACTGAAGCACCGGCAGTCTACTGGGGTAAACTCCGTGATGAGTCCTAGGATCCGCTGGTCATCGGTCAAGGCAGCCTCAGTCTTGACGGGATTTGGGCTCGGCCCCCTGCAAACCATTTCATTGTCTTGGAGAGGCCGTCATGAAGGGGGACCGTTGGAGAGTATCCAAGCTCGGTTTGAGCCCTTGTTATGTCCGCGAGGCTTCGGTACACCTCTCCCTTCCGGGCAGGCTCGAACCTCAAGTTTGACGGAGCACCTTTGGCGAGCTCCTGCATAGTCCTGGCAAGCTGAAGAATTGTGGTTTCTCTTCCACTCGCTATATTGAAGACCCTACTATGGAGAGGTTTCTCGAGGGCCGCAATGGTTCCCTCCACGATGTCTGCTACAAAAACAAAGTCGCGGCTTTGGAGGCCGTCTCCGAAGATTGTGAGTGGTAATCCACGAAATATGGCTCGTGCGAAGATGGATATGACGCCGCTGTCAAAGCAGGCAGCGCTCCGGCATATAGTACGATGCCGAAAGCTAGGACCTGGAAGAGGATCGTGTACGTCTGGCGGCCTAGCATCCCGGTCGCGAGAGTGCCCGCTCCGAGGAAGACGATCAAGCCGATCGGAGCAGCTAAGAGAAGGGTCAAGCGGATTGTCTGGTAGAATATTGAAGCTGCGACATGTTTGCCACCTGACGCCAAGTTCTCTGAGATGAACTTCGTCGCAGCCTGAGGGAATGCTTGCGTTGCGACAAGTTGAGACAGGCCGTTAACAAGGAGGAGAACCGCCATTACGCCCATCTCCTCAGCCGTTATCAGACGGGCCAAGATGGCGAATGATACAGTCATCGCAGCGCTTGATATGATGTTCTGGATTGTGATGAAAGACGCACCACGAGCCACATGAACCGCATCAGATGAAAGCAATGCACATTCTCCAACGGTTGGCTAACTCGATTGCGTCTCAGAGTTGATAGCTATTGAGGAAACCTCCAACATCCGCTTGGTGAGACTGAAACATAAATGAGAGCTTGTGGTAGTATTATTGTCTCCCATGCACCATGCCGCGACGCTTGCGTGACTGAAGGAGGCAGCATCTGAGGAATCGCGAATTGTGGAAGAATGAGTCTGTACTTGTGACTGGAGGGGCTTCCTTCATAGGCAGTCATCTGGTCGACTGCCTCCTTGGAAAAGGGGCGAAAGTCAGAGTTGCGGATGATTTCTCTAGCGGGAAGCTGAGTAACCTCGAATATCCCCTGGAAACAACCGATGTGGACGTATGGACTTCGGGGGATCTTTCCGTCTGGAAGGGGGATCTGAAAGATAGGTCATTTGTCAGATCGGTGATGAAAGACGTAGATGTTGTCTTTCATTTGGCAGCTCTGCACGGCGGGAGAGGATACATTGACAGTCATCCTGCCCAATGCTGTACTAACATGATACTCGATCAATTGGTCTTTGAGGAAGCCCAGCGATATGGGGTTGGAAGGATATGTTTTGCGAGCTCCGCTTGCGTCTATCCCAGCTACCTCCAGAAGACGACCGGTTCCTCGTATCTTCTCAAAGAAGAGGACGCCGATCCTTTCGTCAGAGACAGAGCCCTTGCTGATTTGGAGTACGGATGGGCCAAACTGATGGGTGAGATGGCCCTAAGGGCCCATCATAAGCAGTACGGAATGAAGACCTCCTCGGTGCGTATCTTCAGCGCATACGGTCCCAGAGAGAACGAGACCCACGCTGTATTGGCACTGATTGCCAAGGCATTCATCAGAATGGATCCCTTTGTAGTATGGGGTACTGGAGAACAAGATAGAAACTTCACCTATGTCCAAGACATCGTCGACGCAATGATTCTTGCTGCAGAAAAGGTAGAAGACGGGTCTCCAGTGAACGCAGGGAGAGATGACCGAATCACACTCAATCGGACCGCAGAACTGGTGTTCGAAATCATCGGATGGAAGCCAGCTGAAATCAAACATGACCTGTCAAAACCTGAAGGAGTCTCCTCTAGGGCCGCGGATCTGACTAGAGCAAAGAAGACCCTGCAATGGCAGCCAAAAGTGTCCTATCGAGAAGGATTCAGAAGAACGATTGAATGGTACTTTGCTCACAACTTCGCGGAAGAAGTCAAGGCAAGCCTTGACAAGCGTCTGATGGAACGCTGAGGGCGTCTCTATCTGTGTAACACTGAGAAGTGGACGGAGTCGATTCCATGGCGCTGAACCCGCGCTAATGTTGCATCCATGAGCCCACCGTGATTCTCGTGTCGAAGCCGAATTGGATTTCAAGTGGGCTCATCAATCCGATTTTCCCTGGCAGATCTGATCGAGCCAAAGACTGGCGAATACCGCTGTCCAAATGAGGTTGTATGTTTCGACCGGCAAATCTTGCCCTTGCTCAAGACAACGGTGAAGACTGCTAATACAGTCGCGATCGAGAATGGACGAAATTGAGCCAGTCGATTCTAGCATGTGATCAACAGCCTTCAGAAAAGCTGCTGATTGAAGTAGCTCCTTGATTGGGGGGTTGAAGGCGCTCTTGGGCCGAAAGACCATTTCGCGTGGAACATGCTGGGCCAAAAGATTCTTCAATGGTGATTTCGGCTGTTCCGCTCCAGGCCAGTAGACCGCCCTTTCAAGAGCAAGTCTTACTATGTTCGGTTCCAGAAAGGGGTAGCGCACCTCAATTGGCGACGCGTCGAAAATGGCCTTGTCCTTCTGCGCAAATATACCACAGCACACAAGGACAAGGTCCAACGTGCTGAAGCGCTGGGGCGACAAGTCTCTTGTCCATGGAACGCAAGCTTCCAACCACTCGGCCAGCAATTCTTGAGTTTCGGAGCGCAGGAAATCCGGAACGTGATAAGCAATCTCGTATAGTGGGTTTTGCGCTATGCTGGCGTGCACGCTCGGCATCTGGGCGGAGGAATACAAAATTCGCAACAAGCGTCCGATTCGTGAATCCGGCCTCATCCACATTTTGCCAGCCTTGTACACAAATCCGCCAAGCTTGCCTGCGAATCTCGGCAACCGAGACACCCTCCGCCACCAAGTTGCATTGCCGAGAAGACCGAACGCCCCATCAGCACCGGTACCGTCGAGAACAACTCCATAATCTTGGTGTCGATCAATGATCCCTTTCGCCAATAGGAAAGTTGGATACGCCGATAGGTCGCCGAACGGCAACAGATACATGACTCCCAACTTTGAAAGATACTCTTCTAGCTTATCCGTGGAGTATGGAATCCGCTCAAAAGAAAAACCGAACCAACGAGCCATGGCCTCCGCATGGACTGACTCGGAGTCATCCGATCCCATCTGACAATTGACTAATAGCGTCTGTCTCCATCCCATTGCTGCAGCCCTAGCAGCCAGCAGACCTGAATCGACACCTCCACTAAAGAGGATAATCGGTCGGCGGTCAGGGCAAAGCTGTTGCAACGTTCGATCTAGCTCAGTAGCAAGCTCTTCGCATTGGCGATGAACCGGAAGTGTGAGATCTGCAGGATTTCTAGAGGATGAACATAGCCTTGCAGTCCTGCAAATGATACCCAGGTCGTCTCCAGATATGTGATAGACTTTTCCAGGAATTAGGCGCGTTATCTGACACCATGGTGTCAGCGGAGGAATCAGTGCACCAAATTGAAACAACGAATAGAATGCGCGCTGATCAATCTGCATGCCAGGACGATACAACAGCCTCGGATCTGTTGTCAGCTCAAGTCTGTCTGGACTAGTTTTTGAATAAATGCCAGTCACTGCTGTGAGGGGAACGCGAATTAGGACGTTTCTGGTCAACGAGCTGATCTCAATGGTGACATCGCTCCCGGATGGGCCACACCGATGGCCTCCTAGGCTGATTGATATCTCCGAACAATTGTCACTCAATTGGCGCCAATTCACCAAGACGCCTTCGCAGGATATGGTATATCGGTGCCTTCCGATCGTTCCTCTGAAGGAGACGGAAAGACCGAGGGGCGGTCTGAGGTCCCAATCTCTTTGATGACCACTCATCGTCATCCAAAAATGTGACATTTCGCCTACGCCCAAGACAACCCGGCATAGAAAACGGGGTACAATTTTGTGATTACGTACTCGGAAAAGATGCACAGAAACAAGTCCAACAGCAAGAGCAGACCCATTGCAGCATACAATGCTTTCAACAGAAAACGTTCACTCATACTAGCCTACCTCTCTCAAAGGTTTACTCCAAGGACTGCAATCACTGCAATCTCTCGTAGAGTGCTCGATAGCGGTTCATTATGATTCCCCAGTCATATTGCAGGGCCTTCTCGCGGGCATTTCGCTCAAGTCTTGCCCTTGCGCTTCGATTTTCCATCAAGTATCTGATTGACCGAATCAGCTCGTCAGAGCGACCGGGCTCGACAAGTACTCCGTCACGCCCATTTTCCACATACTCTGAAAATCCCAATCTGGTGGCAACAATAGCCCTTCCACAGGCCATGGCTTCCAGACCCACTAGTGGGAAGTTCTCCCAGTATGATGGGAACACGCATAACGATGCCTGATTGTAGCAAATCACGGGATTGTCGACGAATCCCATCACTCTTACGTTTGGAAGAGAAGGAACCTCAACCGTACCAGTCCTTGCGCCGATAAGCCAAAACTCGTATTCGCGCAACGTTCTCGCTGCTTCGAGAAGCTCCCTAATGCCTTTTCTTGCCACAAATCTTCCAACGTAGACTATGACATTGCTGCGAGTGCTTAGCCCTTTCATAGGAGCGAAGATATGCGTATCAATGCCATTCGGGAGGGTCGTGCACGAAACATCGTACTTCTCTTCAATGTAATCTGCGAGCCACTTGCTAGGCGCAGTCACGATGTCCGCATTCTCCAAAGCGCGCTTGAGCAAAAAGCGGGCAGGATATCTTTGCCTTGGATACTTGGACGACTCAGAGAAACCCAATCCATGGCAAGTAACGACCTTCGCACACTTCGCTTTAGCAAAGACGTACGCCCACGGCAGAGGCGTATGAGAATGCAGAATGTCGGGGGATATCTCTCCAAATGTCGCGTGCATTCTGGGTTTCAAGATGGTAGAGTAAAACAGGGTGTATGGGCGGGTAGGAGGTGCATAATGGATTCTCAAGTTATCCTTCAGACACGTCCGTGCTGTTCCAATCGTGAGAATGTGGACTTCGAAATCTGCCACAAGCCGCTTGCCTGTCTCCCAGGCGACGTGCTCCGCTCCACCTGACATTGGGGGGAGTCCGCTCGAAGCGATTAGCAGGCGCTTCAAATCAAGTTCATTTCCGGAAGTGATCCTCAAGCTCGCGACGAGCTGCCTTTTTTTGCCACGTCCTCATGTGTGGATACGAATAGTATCCTGTAAATGTTTACCTTGGCGACCATGCCAGCAACACTACGCATCAAGCACGCATTCGTGGCGGTAGTAACCTGATCAAGAAATTGGGGTAGTTCCCGAAAGCTGGATGAATGTCTAGCGTATTCCGCGGCATATTTCTTCGACTATTCTCACAGTGTGGTAGGCTGTTTGAGGGGTAACCGCAGGTTCTGAGTCGTTCAGTATGCTGTCTACCAGAGACCTATAGGTGGACTGCAAAGCATTTTGCCCTCTCTCACGGTAGAAATACTCGAGAGTGTTTCCGATTGTAGAGAAGAGTAACTTCCCGGAAACAGTGAGGGAATCCATGGCGGAATCTATCTTGTTGACCGTTCTATGTCCCAGCGAAATTAGGTTTTGGTTCAATAGATCAACTCGAAGAATTCTCCTTGTACCGTAGATATCGATGAAGATTCCTGGTCTTGGAGCGTTGAAAGAAACATAGATCTGTCCAACCCCCGTATTGCTGCGTAGCGTGACGTACAGCTCATCGTACGGCATCCAGCGAAGGCTCCCACGTTTCTCCGGCAACACCTTCATAACGTTCAGGTTGTTGCCTAGGATGGCCTGCAGAAGATAGACTGGGTGGGCAAGCAGCTCTCCAAATCTTCCTCCGATAAGTCTGTGGCACCAGTGTTTCTCATCTGAAGCCATTGGGTCGTTCTTCGTGTGAAGTAATTTGATATCAGTTCCGAGAGGGTCGCCTATCACCTGCGTGTTGACCTGAGAAATGGCCTGCCTCATCGCCCTGGTCATTAACCAATTGTAATTGACAGTAAGCTTGACAGGGTTGCGCATCAATGAATTCAGAACTGATTCTGCTTCGCTCGTAGACATGGTTAATGGTTTCTCAACTAGCACGTTTACGTGGTGTTCGATCGCCTCGATCGCCAAAGCCGCGTGATATTGTGGCGGAGTCAAGATCGAGACGATTGAAAGCTTTTCATGATCCAGCATTTTGGAGAAGTCGGTGTAGCAACGATCGATACGCCATTCATTCGCGGCTCGAGTTGCTGCCTTCTCATCTATGTCACACACCGCAATAGCATCCACCGCGTCGAGATACTTGAGAACCCTTAGGTGTTCATTCGCAACAGCACCGCACCCTACTACTGCTAGGTTCATCTTTGTGCGTCCCGTCAACGTCATCTGTCCTGTTCTGTGCTGATCAAGTCAGCTCTACAGATGCTCGGTAATAGCCATATCTCTTCTCAGGCCTTTTGCAGCCTCCAGTGTTCTTCATGTGTGATTCAGGAATCCGGGTTTCGATTGCCAATGCGGCATTCCCAATTTCGAGTTTTCTGCGGCGCATCTGGCTATCATATGAGTTCGCGGTATATCGAATGATATTCTGACGCGATCTTTCCGGAATCAAACCGTCTAGCATTCGATCTCAGGAGCCTCCCCATTTTAACCCTGTGTTCCTTCGAGTCTATGAGGTCCCAGAGTACAGACGCGAAACCATGCAATCCATTCCCAAGAAGCTTTGAACCAGTCGTTCCAACCAGCTCGCGTGCAAAGGGCAAGTCGAAGGCGACAACTGGCTTTGCCATACTCATCGCCTCAATCATGAGAACAGGGCAAGCCTCGTAGAGACTGGGAATACATACGACGTCGCTCTCTGCGAGACTAGTGAGGAGTGTTTCTCGCGACACGAACCCACGGAACGTAACCGACTTCTCTAGACCATTGCGCGCGACGTAGCGTTTCAGACTCCCTTCTAGCGGGCCGCGTCCGAAGATTTGCAGATGAAAGTCCGATACGCCCAAATCGCGAACGAGATAAAGTATGACCTTTAGCAAGTGCGCGATCCCCTTTCGGTAATACAGCCTTCCTGCGTAGAACAGACGAACGCGATTATCCTTGTTTGGCTGACCCCAGACTTTTTGAAGGCTGTCAAAATCGACGCAGGTATGGACGACACTCATGCCGCTCTCATCTACTGCGTATGCATCGCAAAGTTCCCGTCGAAGACTCGCCGAAACCGCGACCAAACGGTCCGCAAGTTTAATGTGTCTTCGAATGGTCAGGTCCCACATGGGAAAACCTATCACATAAGTTCCTATGTCCGTCAAGGAGTTACCACGATGAATGGACGTGGCGGTTAGTTGAAGTTCTGCCAATGGATTCGTGTGAAATGTAATCACCCACGGAATCTCGAGGCCTACTCTCTTACAGTGAGCTAGAAGAGGATACGACGCACAATCTTGACCGTGTATTATGTCGCAACCTTCAAGCTCGCGCGTGATCAGGTTGACGTTTCTGAGCTGGAACCAGAGATGTCTGGGTGGTAGAGATCCGCGAGGCACCCGTAATACCTCTACGCTATTAATCCTCAATCGTTCGGAGTGACTGTCAGCGGAGCCCGCGACAACTAGCACATCTAGACCTCTTCTTGACAATGCTTCTGCGAGGGTCAGGCTGAATACGCCAATCCCTCCGAAGATGTAAGGAGGGAATTCATGTGTCACTATTGCAACACGCATTTTCATGAGACCTCAGTTGCATTCCTACGTCTTCAGGCGGACAGTATGAAATGGTGCTGTCCGACTGAGGAATTTGTCTTTACATGCGGACTAGTAAAGTGAGTGGTGTGTTGCCACGCAGAGCACAAGGATGGGCATTCTATCTATCGTTTTCACGGTATCTTAACCGTGGATCTCCGCGGTCGGCGGCAGTAAACTGCGTGTGATGGTGCGACAATTCCAAGCGCGTGAATCCAGCTCAAGAACCTTGCAAAGGGCTGCCATGTGCTCCCCTTCGTTATGTAGAAGATGTATGCATCTGTAATGAATCTGACCTCGCTGAAACTAGTGGCTAGAATCGATGACAAATCAGCATGGGTAAAGCCAGTGTGATATCCTCTCTCATGAGAGAATCGGTGCATGAGACGCGCGATCCACTCATGCGCATTACGCGAAATGATCGTAGACATCTTTTCTTCCTGAGCTGATAGAACATACAGGAGTAGTCGTTTTATGTTGGGTGTAGAGAGGTAAAGCTGGCCCTCTGTCTTGAGGGTCCGCGCCATTTCACTTACACAAGCCACAGGATCGGTCACATGCTCAAGAACGTGATAGCAGTAACAAAAATCTAGGGCATAACCACGAAACGGAAGATTGAGGGCGCTCGCAAGCACAAAGTCGATCTTGCCAGCAACGCCGCGCATGGCGGGTAACCTAATGTCTATGCCAACGACGTCTGCTTCAGGATAGATGCTCTGCAAGCACAGCGCCTCCTCACCGGTACCGCATCCGACGAAGAGAATCATCGAGTCGTTCAATGGTTTCGATGGCTCGCCTGAATAACTGACGAAGAACTCGATACGCTTCCGAAAGCGCGAGAATGGCATATCTTCAGCGCCTTAGCGGGTCAAGTCCACCTGTTGGTTGAGAACGCGAGTAGAGGGAAGCCTCCTAAATTTTTGCGTGTCCAAACCTACTAACAGTCCTATCGTCGCTGCTATAAGAGAGAGCTGTGCTTTCACAAATGCCTGCAAACGCTTAGAGCACAGAGTGGCGGCCACAGCTCCCATAGTGAGGAGAATTTCCCAGATGCCACCTGTGGCAACAACTAGTGAAAGCGAGAGGATCATAAGCCCGAAAATAAAAGGCATGACTAGCAACATCGCGAAATGCGCTGGCGCGATAACAAGGCCGAACTTGCCATACCGGCGGTTAAGTACCAGTTTCTTGAAGAGAAGGAATTCTTGAATTAGCGTCGCGCCCCTCCTGATTTGCTGCGCGAATGACTCCGCCAGTGATGAGGGAGCGTTCTCATAGTAAACTGCCGTCTCGACATACACAGTTCTCAAGCCCAAAACTCTTGACTGAAATGAGAAACAGCCCTCCACGCATCCTTTCTGAAGTATGGCTGGGTTATCGACTATCTTCGCAACTACTTCGCGTCTCGCGGCGCATATTTCACCCTTAATGTCGAATGTAGAGTCCATCTCCGATTCAGCGCATCTTATGAAGTCGTAAAGGTTACGATAGCCTGCTTCAAGGCTGGGCGATAGACCGTCACCAAGATTCCTGATCCGCTCTCTGCCTGTTACAGCCCCCACATTTCTCAGTGAAAGATTTGTGGCCATTTGGAGTAACGCATCGGGTTCGAATTCTGTTTCTGCTCCTGTGATGGAGATCATGTCACCTGTGGCCGCCCGAAAACCCTCCTTTACCGCATTGTTATACCCCTCCCTCGTGCTTTGCCTCACCAGTTGCACGTCAAGTTGCCCATCTGATAGTTGTTCTATTAGATCGGGCGTCCCATCGGTTGAGCCCCCGTCGACGAAAACAACCTGCAACTTATTGCGGGGGTAAACCAACTGTTTGAGGCTCACGAATTTTCTTGGGATGACCGGAGCTTCATTATAGGTGGGGACGATAAGCGTCAATTTAGGCAGTAAGTTCTCGTCAAGCGGTTGAGGCGAGACAGCTTTCTTGTTCCTTAGGTACCAGAAGCATAACATGCTGTAGGAGCCGTAGAAGCCTACCAAGATAAGGGTGCTGAGTAGAGCACTCACTTCGAACAAGTTTAACGACATTGTCGCACCACCTTGGCGAATGCTTTGCCTTCTGTGAATAGATCAGTCGCGTCTTCGGAGAGTTGGATTTCTCTCCCGGCGGCCTTGTCCCTGCTTTGGAGGATTTGGGGACAAACGCAAGCGGAGCTTGCGTGGCACACTATCTCTGCGCCCATATCTTTCGCGGCTTCGTGGACAATCACGTGGATTGTCATGTTAGAACTGCATTCGGTTGGGTGCGTCGAAGTGTATCTGCGTCCCCCATGATTCACTGTTAGATGGAAAACCCCGTCGATATCCTTCATGAGTTGTCCTGCAAAAGATCGATCATTCAGATCCCCCTCATAGGTCGTTATCATGTCTGCAACTGAGCCAAGATTCACCCTCAAGCCGCTTGAGAAATTGTCCGCAACAGTGACCTCTGCACCGCTTAGAACAAGTCTCTCAACCAAGTGGCTTCCAATGAACGAGGCGTCCCCGGTGACTAGGACTTTGAGCCCGCTCCAGTTCACCAGCTACTGCTCCTTGATTCGAAGACTAATCTTGCGTGGGCACTAGTAAAGTATTCAGTATATGTATGGTACGAGCTGCAAGACCGTCGGCAGACACTGAAAAACATTTTGAGGCATCAGGTACAAATGTGTTTCAGAGAGGCACACATCTCTCCCCCGACACAAGAGAAAATGAGATCTGCGGGGACTAATTCCATCGTGTGTGATGAAAACAAAGATCTAAAGAGAACCTTCCAGGAGACAAAGCTACACGATACGATTGAGACATCATAGGGGAACAGTACCGAGCCTTGTACGAAACAACGTGAAGAGAACCGTTTTTCTAACTAGATTGTTCACATCCGCTTGTGAGCAGATGCTCCTCGTCCAGAAAGCTGTGGTGTTCTGTCGCCTTCACTATCGAGTCCTGCCAGGACATGCATCCTCTTTCTCAACGGGTGAGGCGTGCGCAGTTTGGCGGAATGAGTGTAGACATATAGGAAATGAATAAGCCGTGCATAAAGCAGCTTTGTTCGGATTCACGAAGTCATCTCGAGAGTTCTTACCGATACAAGGCGTGCCCAACTCGACCCTTTCTTCTATGATTCATGTGGATCCTTGATCGAACCAAGTTGTCTCTGGAGGTATATCCAACACAAACTCGATATTCTCGAACTCGGGCGAACCGATGTTAAGGACGCCGTCATCTTGGATGCTGGCTGCGGCTTTGGAATGACGTGGCTCGTGTTGGCGTTGCTCGGCGCAAAGGAGGTTCATGGAGTCGATATACATGCCCCGTGGTTACATACATTTGAAGTGTACTTAGCTGAATTGAATCTTGATCTGCCTGTCTACCCAGCATTTGGAGACGTGGCTAGGCTGAACTATCCATCGGGGTATTCTGACATCGCGCTTTCAATCGAAGCCGTTTCGCATTACCGATGTGTTTTAGGGTTCATCCGAGAGGCGCACCGGGTATTGAAAAAAGGTGGAATCCTGCTTGTGGCCGATGGCAACAACAAATTGAATCCTCTTCGAGCGGTCAAGGTACGAAGGATTTGGAGGAGGTTTGAAGAGGGCCCGCCGGGGGAAGTAAATGGGCACAAGGTCAAGACGCCCTACGTGGTCATGAGGCGGGAGATTATTCAGCAGGAGTTCCCTCAACTGAATGAGCTGGAGCACCCGCTCGCTTGTTGAGTACTTGTACTAGGCAGGAACATCAGACCCGGTAGAAGATCAAACTTACGGTCTCCTTATCGGGTGTAGCGTGTCTAGAGTGAGAGTTGGGTGATAGATAGACTCTGGAATCAAGTCCGGACTGGGATTGGGTCTTGGGTACCCGTATGACCACCAAGCCCAACCGACCTCATAGATACCGAACAGGTCCTTCGCATCTTGCATCCAGAGATCCTTGCCGCCTTCCATTTTGCTCTCGACCGGGACTCCAAATTCTCCAATCCAGATCGGCATCCCCGTTCCGTCAACGAATGTCGCAATGTCAACGGACAACTCGGATTGTAGAATGCCGAGTTCATCATGAGAATAGACTGAGGGACCATAGGGGGGACCAAAGGCGAGAGGGTAGAAATGGGGGGACCAGACTAGGTTCTGTCTATTCGTAACATTCAGAACTGGAGCGTTGTGTCCTTCCATTTCAAGGAAAATGAGATGGTTTGCATCAACTCTCCTGATTTCGTCTATTGCCTTGGAGTATAGCGTCTGGATATCTTCCATTCTTACGAAACCTTTGCCTGTACAAGTACACCCAAGCAAGTATACCCAAGGTTCGTTCAGAATGTCGTATCCAGCGACCGCAGTTTCATTTGCGTAGAAGCGAGCCACCGTGACCCAAGTTTGAATGAAGTGCTCCTGAAGAGTGCTGTTGACCCAGAAGTTCGAAACCGCTTCTCGCAGTCCGTCATCAGTTGCAGGATACTGTTGCACAGTCCACTCCGGTGCACCAGTTCCCTGAAATCTCTGGGCCCAGCGTGACTGGTGAAAATCTATTACGACGTACAAGCCATAATTCTTGGCCCATTTGACCTCTTGATCGACGTACTCCAGATACGATTCGTCGAAGAACCCGGGCTTGGGTTCAAAGGCCTCCCAAGAAACCACTAACCTAACAACATTGAACCCCAATTCCGCAAACAACTTGTAGTCTTCCTCTGAATGTGGCAAAGTAGCAGTATTACGCGAATGATGATATCCCCAATAGTTGACCCCCCTGAGAAGAACTGTGTTATCATAAGCGTCAACTATTCGAGTTCCGTTTGTCCTAAGAAAGCTTTGGGCTGCCGAGGTTCCCGTTTTCTCGGATTCTAGGTATGCGGAAGCACCTCTTGTAGAGCCTGATGCCTGCACGGTCAAAACCAATACTTGAGTGCTTAGGACCAATAGCACCATAGCAAGGAATATTCGAACAGGTGCTTTCCTGTCGCGAGATTCTGTTGTCGTCGGTCCTCTCCTCGACAAGGAGAGAGACTTGTCGAAGAGGTGAGCCTGCTGTGACCGCGGAACGACAAAGAGAGTGACACTGTCCTAAGCTGGTCGACATTCGATTCGAACAGATTGGGATACATGGGTGCTTGTCGAGTGCCTTCTCAGTCTCGTATTGTATCCTTTTCCAAGCCTAGTAGGGCTCCCTAAGACGAAGTACTATTCACACATGAAGGAGATGTTGACGCATGACTGGTGCGTGTGAACTCCAAATTGCGACCCCAGGATAGATATACCATGATCCAGTCCAATCATAGGCAATGTCCGCACAGCGGGTCATGTGATGACATTGCCAGGCGTTAGAATAGGGGAAGGAGCAAACGTCGGTGCCTATTCGCTTGTCACCAAGGACGCGGAGCCTTACACTCTTGTTTATGGTATTCCAGCCGGAAAGCATAATGACAAGCATGGTCTCTTGAGAGAAGAGATCTCTCCTCATTTCAAGCTATGAGATTCATGAATCGACCCCATGAAGATGGCGCGGCATGATTGAGCGTGGATTTCATCGGAATGCATGGATTTGCGATCCGATTCTCTCCGTTCCTCGCTCTTTCGGGAGCGTCTTTGCATGAAGCTCCTAAGAAACACTGAACCAAGAGAATCGACTGTAGGAACTATTCACCCTCTGAACTGTAAACAAGGCCAGCGCTGTTTGGGTGTACCGGAACATTGAAGATATTACACTTGTCCTGTTTCTCGGGAAACCTGGGCGACTACATCAGAACACAAAAGATGCATAGCTATCTGCAGTCCAGAGGCCACAACATTCAGCTCCTTAATCTGCCTGCCACAAGATACCCACGCAAGAGACTTCTGTCTCGCCCTGACATAGTGAAGACGATAATCGCTGGCAAAATTCGCCTTGAAAGAACTGAACTTCTCAAGAACAAGATTCGCCTGAAGTTAGCAGGGGAAATACTGCGCAACGAAATCGACCTGTTCATACCAAACGTAATCCTATGTGAAAACATATTTGCGGGTCATGTCGCAATAGACACAGTTGGAGATAGCGTTCCCGTTATCACGGATGTGCATAGCATCGTATCCGCAGAATACGAGGGCGATACATTTCGAAAGATCATCAAGGAGCAAGCCGATTATCTCAAGCAAGTTGAAGACCTGGTTTTCCGGTGTTCCTCCAAAGTCATCGCAGTCTCACATCTAATGAAGACGTACATTGCCGAAAAACATGGTGTGAATAATGCACGTTTGTACGTGATTCCGAATGGATCCGACATTAGAGAACAGACAGCTCAATACAGAGACCCCTTGAGGGTAATATATGGCGGCGCGTTTGCATACTATGAGAACATAGACAGTTATCTCGATCTTGCAAAAAGAAACGAGAGGTATGCCTTCTACCTCGCTGGTGACGGTCCCCTCAGGAAACATGTCTTCAGGAGAATAAGAGACGAAAGAATAAACTTGCACTATCTCGGGTACCTGAAATACAGTGATTCGATAGCAGAATTTGCGAACATGAATGTTGGCGTCATGCCTGCGGTTGAGACGCTGAACATAAGAATGACCTACCCTGTAAAGGTGTTCGATTATCTGTCTTGCGGCTTGCCGGTCATAACACCAGATTTCGGCGAATGGTCAAAGGTTGTCGCTAAAACCAGATGCGGTCTCGTTACAAGAACCAGCAATGCAGAAGAATTCTACGAATGCCTGCGCTCACTTGACAGATGCACGTGGCAGGAAATGAGTTCGAATGGTTTGCGGTTGATCAGAGAAGAATTCAACTGGAACTCACTTCTCAGAAAACTAGACGAGATCGTAGACCCATTTAGATGATTGGACTGACATTCGCCAAAACCTAGTCAGCGCATGTTCAGCAGAGGAGCGGGCGAAACTTATCTCCAAGCGGTGTCACTGATGACTAGGCTGAAGAGGCAATGGGGCTCACATCAACGATAACGGGAACAAAATAGGGTAAACTCCCCGAAGATCACGATATGTCGAATCTTCCAGACACTCATGTTCGAAATCTTTATCGGCCCAAGAAAGTTCGAGCTTCGCAACTTATTCGCATCCAAGTTCACAGGGAAATGCGAGAAGTTCCCTCAGAATAACTTCTCGAACCTAGGAAATCCTACGTTTCTAGCGGCAGACGCCGAAATTCCATACGGCATGATTTGTGATTCCGAGTCAAGGAAGATTGTCGGAGGGGGATCTCGCTTTTCTACCTAGTTTTCAGCCTATACGATCCGGGAAGATACCGAGATGTACAACGAGTGCGAGCTGGTGATGTTCGAGCCATATCCAAACATAGTTGAATTTGTTGGTGTGTCTAGGTCGCTGCTGGCAAAAGTGCAAGACTTTCTGTTGTCAAGGTCTGAGAAACTAGCGGCCGTGGATATGCTTTTTAATGATCCAAGCCACGTTCTGGAAATGGAAGTGGTTCACATGCACCCGAAGATATTGCCCGGGGTCCGCAGGGGCGTACTTGTTCATACTCGCGACATTTTCGTGCGAGCAGGGAGTGGAGTCTAGTGGAACGCAGGTTTTTGAACGAGCAATACCTAATGCAGACATTTCTGGCTTTCAATCACACTGGTGAGGTGCTATGAGACGGCAGCCTCTTGAACCTAGACCACCAAGAAATTGCAGACCGCTTCCAGCTCATACAGCAAAGGCGAGAAGTGGCCCAAAAGTTTCTGGATGAGGAAAGCCGAATAATGGCAAAGACAGGATCCCGGAGGACGCCTCTTTCCGCGTTTGTCCTATTCTTGTTACCATTGATTGGCGTGTTCTCCTCCTACTACGGGAACAGGGAGCTCTTGCTAGCGATTTTTCTTGCAGTGGGCGCGACGATGTTCGCCTTCGTAGTTCGGCAATTTGGGAAGTCTCCAGACGACAAGGATCGTGTCTACCTCATCCTGATCTTCTCGATCAGTCTGACTCTGTTGCTGTGTCAATCATTAGCATCGGGCAATCTCTTGGGATGGGATATTCATCAAGAGTACAGCCTGTTTCTGCAAGTGTCAAAAGAAGGAGTTTGGCATCCAAATATCGACATACCGTACAATTCTGTGCTCAGCGTAACCATTTTTCCAACGATTTTGAACGTCGTATCGGGGCTTGATGGGGCTGCAATCTTCAAAATCGTTTTTCCGCTAATCTACTCAGTAGCCCCTGTTGTCCTGTACAGACTATATAGGAAGATTCTACCCCCAGAAGCCTCGTTCCTTGCAGTTTTCCTGTTCGTGGCCTACAAGACTTCCTATGTGGAACTCATCACTCTTGCACGTGAGGAGTTGGCAGAAGTTCTTCTGTTGCTACTGTTGTTGCTTTTCTTTTCTACGAAGATTCAAGGACGATCGAGATTCATCTTGATACTTATGTTGACCATCGGCATTGTTACAGCCCACTATTCCATTGCCTACGTGTACCTGCTAGTCTTGTCGTTCACACTGTTTTCAAATTACTTCTTTCGAGGGAAAACGTCAGAGTTGGCGAATCCTTCGTTACTTATTTTGACTGCGTCGATCACACTGGGTTGGTACACATTCGTCACAGGTGGTTCTAATGTGGCTGGTCTGGTGGACTTTCTCTTAAGCATCCCCTTCGGAGATTTCTTCAGCCTGTTAGCCAGACCGGCTGTTGTCAGCCAGGCCCTTGGTGTGGACGTGTTACCTGGCCTATTGCATCTTCTCAATAGGATGACATATTATGCTCTAAATCTTGTACTTGCCTTGGGTTTCTTGGCGTTTCTTCTCAAACGCCAGAAGGTCGATCCAGAAAGAAAGATGATGCCACTTATGACTAGCGGGATGTTCTTGATCGGCTGTGCAATAGTCCTTCCCAATTTTGCCTTCGGACTTAACTTCAGCCGGATTTACCACATCGCGCTTCTTCTAGTCTCACCTTGTTTACTGTATGGTGCCGAAATGTTGAGCTTAAGAATGGAGCAGCTGTTCCTGATGATTCGCGGTGTTTCCCTGCGCGCTCCTGTGCCCGTCTTTGCTGGGAAAGGCCGAATTTTGGCTGCGACTATCTTGTTCTCGTTTCTACTTTTTGATTCTGGCTGGGTCTGGGCTGTTAGCATGGACAGACCGACTTCGTTCTTGTTGGACTCTCAAAGAATGTTGACTTATCCTGAGCCGTCCCTAAGGGCCGATCTACTGACCTATTACACTGCTGCCGAAGACATTGCTGGCGCGCGTTGGTTGAGGCCTCAACTTTCAAGTGGGCTTTCCCTGTGCTCCGATTTCTGGTCGCGATACAACGTACTCACTTCCTACGGGGAAATATCTAGAGGCTCTGACCTTGTTCCTACCTATTTTCTTCCAGACGAATGCGATTTCCATGGAGCATATGTCTATCTCAGTGTGTTGAACACAGTCTACGGTATCGGCACCAGATTTAGTCTGACTCCTGAGAATCGCACTTGGCAGATCTCGGATATTTCAGCTGAACTCTTTTCAGGAAATATCATTTATTCAAACGGCGGCACGAAGGTCTACTTCTATTCGCCTTATCAGGAGTAGATGGTTTCGGCATCGGCGCTAGCCGAACTCTGACTAGTGTTTATGAGAAGACTTGGAGTACATCCGCCGACGTTTTCCTTCATGGCATACTGGATGCACCAACTGTGGCCGCAAGAGGGAATATGTGGTCCACTCCCCCGGTGCATCGCAGACAGTTCTCCAGTCTTGCCAGGTCAATCCTGAATAGGTTGATTCTCTTCAGGCCCTCTCGAGAAGTCATCCGCGACACGCACGTCGGCACCAAGTTCCAACGACTGTCTCACAGGACTAGTTCCTATGAACCTCGCTCCACCGGTTACTAGAGCCGTTTTGCCTTCACAAGGTCCATCATGCATGCCCGATCTGTGCTTATCTAATAGTTGTCAACTACTACTTACTGCTAGTCCGAGCTCATAGAGCAAAGTACGCCTAATCGTGGTGACCAACAGGGAAGTAGTATCCATCACCTGCGTGGTGTGGGCCGATGAGGATTCTACTGTTTTGCCAGCTGTTTCCTCCGTTGATCTACGGAGGCGGGGAGACCTTGTTCTGGAACCTGGCACAATCTCTTGCATCCAGAGGTCATGAAGTCCGTGTAATCACAGAGAGAATAGCGGGTCAACGGAGCCCTGAGAGAAGATGTGGTGTGCATATCCAGAGTCGGCCTGCCTGCAAACTACACCGCAACTCTGACCACCAGTCTGACGGAGTCTCTTACATACTTGGGTGGAGCCCTCTTCACCGGAATTCGCATCGGTTTGCGAGAACATATCGACATCACTCATTCGAACACGTACGTTCCCTCTATTGTAGCTCAGGTATGTGCATCGATCTTGAGAAAGAGACACGCCATGACAGTTCATGACATTTACTTGGCCAGTATGCCTTGGTTTTGAAGAGAGTGGTCTCGACAGCCTAATGTGGGGGTTTTCGCAAGGATCTTCGGGACTCTGCTTGAACGGGTCCTGGTCCGCATACCGGTATCCGTGATCGAGACCGTGAGCGAAACAAGCAGACGTGACTTGCTTGGAGCAAGAGCGAAAATCGTTGTTGTTCCGAATGGAATCGACGTCAGTGAGTATGGAATCGGTGAAGTCTCCGTCAAACCTCATCAAGCTATCTTCATTGGTAGACTCGTCTTCTACAAGAATCTTGAGATCGTCTTCCGCGCACTCGCCAAGGTCATCCAAGTTGTTCCGGACGCCAAGCTCATTGTCGTGGGGGACGGGCCGATGAGGGCGGTCTGGGAGAAGATGGTGGACGATCTTGGTGTGAGGCGGCATGTTCGCTTCTACGGCAGAATACCTCAAGGCAGGAAGCTCAGTCTCCTCGAGGAATCAGTTTCTGGTCTTGCCCAGCATGGTTGAGGGCTTCGGTATCGGGGTCTTGGAGGCGTTCGCGTGCTCGAAGCCGGTCTTGGGAAGCGCAATCGGCGCCCTGCGCGAACTTATCTCTGATGGCATTGATGGTTACCTGGTCGATCCCACGTCAGTAACAGATTGGGGGAACAGAATGGTCAGCCTATTCGAGAAGCCTGAACGTACCCGCCAAATGGGTGTGATAGGACGACAAAGTGGCCGCCAAATTCGCCATAGACCAGGTGACCGACATGATGGAACACCTCTACGAATCTCTGAGCGACGGGGAGGGCACAAGTCGTACTCCGATTCACCAACGAACCTGAAACGCAAACTGTCAAGAAGGCACGAATTCTTGCCGACCTGGTAACAGTCATGGAGCATGGTTCAATCATCCAGAACTATGCGCCCACTGGGCGACTTTCGTCAACCTCTGAACGCCAGAGTAGAAAGCTGATTGCCGCCAACGCAAATGAAAGGACTCCTGCATCATCGACTCTTATGTTGAACGGTGGTATGGCATAGCGTGCCATCGGATATTGGAGCCAATTAGGATGCGTAATCTGAACCATCACTACATAGATCCACACGAGAAGACTGAAGAGAAAAACAGTCTGGCATATGGGGATATAATATCTCATCGATCCATGTCTACTCCTGAACATCGGCATATGCTCTAATGCCGGAAACCCATCTTGTCCTTCGTGAAGCTGGCGTCGCAGAACTATCGCGTGCCCGCATAAAAGAGAGACGCCTCGAATTCCAACCGAGGCCAGGATAAGAATCGAAATACTGCTGGGGTGAGTCTCGGCATATCCAGAGGTACTTGGAATGAGTGCATTCTGGTGATCCGATCTTCTTGCAGGTTCACTCTACCATGGATGGAGTTGATGGTCTCGGCAAACTAGCTCCGCTAACGCAGTCTGGGGCACTCTATTGCTGTGGGCCTTGCATGCCGTCGATTTGTAGATAGACCAGCCACTACTTCTTGAAATAGCACCCGGTATGGAGGAACAGCTTCTCGATATCATAAGATGTTGCCTTCGGCGGCTCGTACGTCTCAGCGCCCTTGCGTTTGTCTGTGTTCATGACTTGCTTCACTGTAGAGTTCGGTGACGCTGCCCCCTTTATACCTTTCCCTGAATCATCGGGTTTTGCGCTCTCTATTGGGTTGCACAGGCTAGGCCCTGCCATACTTCTGACAGAATCTATAACTACAGGGTAAAGAAGAGTCTGTTTTAAGGGGCGAACTATTTGTTGCAGATACCCTCGCACGTCAAGTGGCGTCTTGAAGATGGGGAGATGGTGGTTTTTGATCCGATTCAGGGAAAAGTACATGTTCTCAACGCTGTCGCTTCCAAGATCTGGGCTTTGTTGGACACCGAGAAAGTCATGACCGACATAGTCGAGGAGCTTTCGGGGAGATATCCTGAGATTCCCACCGAAAAGATCAGGCAAGATGTAGACGCCTTCGTTCGCGAGCTGACTCAGAAAGGTCTCCTGAAAAGTGATGACCATTAGAAACTGTCGATGACTTCTTCGCTTTGATTGATCGAGCCAAGTCCCAAAAGGAAGATTTCAAGACAATAGTGGCCCTGTTCAGAAAGGCTCGGATCGATTTCTTGGTGGGAGGAGTCTACGCTTTCCGCGACAGGCTGGAGCATCCTGCCGTTCATCTGTGCGGAGACTTGGACTTCTTGATCCCCGCTACGGACATGAGAAGAGCTTCGCAGATTGTCGCTGAACTAGGCTACCTACGTGACCCGGATTCTGAGTACGGGTCGTCGAATCCCTTCTTCTTCAAGAGAGGGCCCTGGACGATTTCTTTGTACGTGAGTCTCAGCGAGAGATGTATGGATCACATCTCGCTTGGCACCAGAAGGGTAGAGCTAGAAGGGGAAGCTTTCCGTGCGATCTCCCCTGAGAATCTGGCTTTGGACTACATCGCAAATCTTCCGGAAAAGAGGGGGAAGCTGCTTTTCCTGCTCAAGAGCTGTCAAATTGACAAATTCCTAATGGCGAACCTAATCGGACAATACAGTCGATTGCGGCTGTACGAAAAGCTACTGCGGATGTACGAAAACGAAGACGAGGAGATCAAACACCATGGAATACTAAGGTGGATCTTTGGACAATTGCAGACATCAACGGTCTGCAGAATATACGCTCGACTAAGAGATGGAAGCAAGGTAGCGTCAGTGTTCTTCTACCTATCCTATTCCTTCCTTCGTATTGTCTCCGATGTGCGAAAGACCCCTCCCGGTCACTCCTTCGTGATCTTGATCAAGAACGGACCCCTTCGGGGTTTCAGTGAGCTCGTCTAACTGACGGGGCCAGCGCATCAAAGTCGCGATTCTACAAGCTCCCTTAGCTGAACCTGAATTTGAATTCTGCAAAGAACTGATTGGCCGAGTCCGCAGGATGGGAACTGAGATGGTCACAGACTGACGGCTGCGATCTCAAGGAAACCCGGTCTAAAGTACGCGTTCCGTCCCTCTACCGAGAGCCAGCAGTGGCCTATCAGCTCTCCTCGTTCCTTCTTTACGCCAAAATGCATTGTCGAGGGAATGCCCACTGCGCCTAGCATGGATGCAAGGAGCAATGACTTCTCTAGGCAGGTGCCACTTCTAAGCCTGAGGGTGGTGTTCAACGGTGTCAGCTTTCCCGTTCTCACTTGAAGCCATCCTTCGTCCACATGTTCAGCAAGTTCAAGCGCCCTAGCCTCAGTCCCGAGAACGTTCCTCGTCAGTTCCATCGAAGCTCTCCTAACTTCCTCAGATGGATGCCTTACCTGCTCGAGCATTTCGGGCAATGAGACTCTCCTATCTAGAGCTCTGACGATACGAGTCAGGATCATTCTGAGTATTCGCGGCCTGACACGTCTGGCAAAGCCTGAGAGCGTTCGTTTCATGAATTCCATCGAGCCAAGAGATCCCTCCCTCCTTGCACTTTCTTCTTCCCTCTTTGAGTGCCGTAGATCTCCATATGTCGTCCGGAGAACTCGAGAGAATGTTTCCCCCACAGAACTCTGGGAGAACTAGGCTCGAACAGGGATAGATGCCACCATCGTGCAGGATGTAGGGCCATATGTCCGACTTGCACCTGCTGAAGGATAAGCCTTCTATGATTCCGGGATCGACGCGGACCCTGTCTGAGTACCGTCTCGCCAGCTCCGATAGAACCGGCACTAGCCTTCTATGCTCCTCATAGGAGAGAAAGCAACTCTTGCTCATAGGCGCCCGCCCTATGAGCTCAAGGGAATTGAACGCCAACTCGGTCACACCGAGTGTTGTCACCAAATCGAGTAGAGATCGAAGGTCCAGATCTCGAGTGAGCATCGTTCTTACATGAACGGGGACCCTATTACGCACGAGTGAACGGATGCCGTTCACAGCCCCTGAGAAGGATCCCTCTACACCCCTAACTCGCTCATGAGTACGAGCGTCGTGTCCGTCGAGACTCACCTGAACATGTCCCACTCCGATTCGCCTTACCCTTTTCGCCACTGCGTCTTCGATTAGCGTCCCATTTGAAGCGATTCGCATCAAATAGAGTCCCTTCTTCCGTAAGCACTCGAGGATCTCGAAGAGATCTTTCCTCAGGAAAGGCTCGCCGCCAAAAAGCGAAATTGCGAATATGCTATCAGTCGCTAGCGCATCAATGACTTGCTTGACTTGCTTCAGTGGCATCTCACCGCCGTGAAAGCCCGAATCTGCACAGCAGTGTAAGCATTTCAGATTGCATCTATTTGTGATGCAGAATTCAACTCCCAGTGGTCGATTGAGTGCAGGCGGCTCGATCACGCAGGAATCGGCTAGATGCAACCAGCGACCTCCGCTATTTCATCTCTCTTGTCATCCGTCAACGTGAGCTCATAGCACTTTGACGTGTGTATTAGGCTAGCGGAATTATCGAATATGACACGAGGGTCGCCAAGTTCGTGATCGGCGGACAACAATGTGTTGACTAGAGACTGCTTTCTGTCTATTTCTCGAAATGACATGGCGCTTCCCTTTCTGAGGAAAATCAGCGTCGTTGGGACAGCTGTTGACCTTATTCTGGCACCCCATGCTAGGACATCTATGTATCGGGCCTCTTGCGAATAACCGTTGAACTCAGGGTAGTATTCCATCGAGTCGACCTTCGCCTCCGTGGGAAATGCAAGCACGAGGAGTCTGGCGTCAACGAAGACAATATCATCGGAAAGGAAGTCGTAGCCTCTCTCAAGTAGACTCAAGGCCATTGTGCTTTTCCCAGCGCTGGGTGCGCCAAAGATCAACGTGCCCTCGTTTCGTCTTGCCACACATGCTGCGTGGTATGTGGCCATACCCCGCTTGGGAAGGATTTTCCGCAGAATGTCCGCCAAGCAACTGGTCAATGGAACGCAGTCGCCAACATATAGACAGCCTCGCCCTTCACCTAACTTGTATCTGCTCTTCGAGACGCTGAATTCGGGCCCCCAGGCTTCGCGTTCATACACAACCGGGTCACGAGTCACGTTGAGAAGAAAATGGAACTCTGCTCGACCGCCGTCTATTCTACCCAAGTAGTCAAGCAGCCTCGACTCTATGCTCACGTCACGACTGCAGATCTCGATGCGAACGCCATGGAGAGTAAAAGCCCTCGAGCTGGGCATAGGCCTTCAGTAGTAGCTGGTCGGTGCTCGATCCTTAATTCCTTTTGCTGAGCAGCTGGCTCATCAAGCGGAATAGACTCTTGTCTTTGGTTCAGCCGGCTTTCATCCTGCGGCATATTCTTCTCGCAGGACGCGCTTGAGGACTTTCCCGGCCGCATTGCGGGGAAGAGGTTGTTCTCTCATGACCACGCGCTTGGGAATCTTGTAGCGAGCCAACTTCCCCTCGCAGAAGTCAATTAGCTCTTCAGGCAACAATATTTCGCCTTCTTTGAGGCGGACTAAGGCGCAAACCTTCTCACCCCAGACCTCGTCGGATTGTCCGATCACAGCAACTTCAGCAATCTTGGGGTGCGCATGAAGCACATTTTCAACCTCAATTGGGTATACCTTCTCGCCTCCCGATTTGATCATGTCTGTCTTGCGGTCGAGGATGTATAGGTAGCCGTCTTCGTCCAATCGGCCTAAGTCCCCTGTGTAGCACCAACCGTCTCTGATCGCTTCTTTGGTCGCTTGTGGATTGTTCCAGTACTCCTTCATGACATCCGGTCCCTTGACTAGAATCTCGCCGACATCGCCTCGGATTACATCAACGCCCTCCTCATTGACGATTCGGATCTCAGTGTGGAAGAAGGGAAGCCCGGCGGAGCCCGGTTTCCTGGCGCTCTGCTCAGGGCCGATGAAGGTTCCCCATCCCGCCTCCGTGGAGCCATAGGTCTGCTGCACCTTGACGCCCAGGGCGGTGTAGGTTCGCATCAAGGGGACCGGGACAGTCTGTACAGACAGTACCCAGCGCACCATTTTCAAATACGTCTCGAAGTAGGGAACTTGCGTCATGCGCTGGAGCATTGTAGGCACAATTACACACCCGTTGATCGTCTCTTTCTGAATCGTTTCTAGCATCTTCAGCGGATCTGGATCCTTCATCAGGACTGTCGTGCAGCCCTTGTGCACATTCGCCATCCCGGCGAAAATTAGACCTGGCCCGTGAAAGAGAGGCAGTGCAGTGAATATTCGATCCTCCGAGCGCATGTCGGCAGCTAACAAGAGTTCGGCTGAGAACCAGAAGAGACTCTCGTGCGGCCTCACCGTGCCTTTGGGATACCCGGTTGTGCCCGCCGTGTACAGAATAAGTGCCGGGTCTTCCCCGGTCGTGGCAAGTTTTGGTTCGGTGGTCGGAAATTGGCTCACAAAGCTTGAGTCCTTAGCCCAAGGTGGCCCCGTGACTCCAACGGAAAGGTAGTGTTGAATCTCTAGTTTGGGTCGTATTGTCTCAAGGGGTTGGCTGAACTCTGCCCCACATATCAAAACCCTGAGTCCGCTGTCTTTGCACATATACTCCAGCTCCGGCGGCGTCAGTCGCCAGTTGAGTGGCACAATTATGGAGCCTATCTTGGCCAGACCGAAATAGGCCTCTAGGAACTCGTTGCAGTTCTTTAACAAGATCCCGACACGGTCACCCTTCCTCACACCAAGATCGGTGAACGCGTGAGCCCAACGGTTACAGCGTTCGTTGAGTTCCCGATAAGTCAAGCTTTGCCCTTCGAATGCGAGCCCAATCTTATCCGGCTCGAGTCGTGACCGTCTCGTCAACAGCATACCGACATTGAACTGCATAGTATGTTGTAGGTTGTTCACCCGGGTATTTTAAAGCCTTGCTTCTTGCTCAACACATTTCGAGTACAGTGGAAGTAAGACAGATATCCGTCAGACTCGTCGAATTGGTGTCACAAGTTGTCCTGGGTTTCACGCGTATCACATCGCATTAGGTGAAAAGTCTGGGAATACACTTGAGGGTTCGAGCCGACTTGGAGTGGGCGACCAGAGGCTATCGGAACGGCGACGAGCGGCAAGTATTGGATCTTCTTGGAAGCATCTGGCCCCCGTCACATAGTTCGAAATACTGGAGCTGGCTTCATCGAGAGAACCCGGGTGGCCATTCGATAATACGGATTGTCGATTGCGAACATGAAATCGTAGCATATGCCGCAGGGGTACCAGTGGTGATGAAGATGGGCGAAGAATACGTAGGCCTCCTTGGCATGCACGTTGTAACGCGCCCAGACCACAGAGGGAAGGGCATGGCTAGGAGGCTTGTAGGCGAGGTCATTGCGGGAGCGGCGGCTCGAGGACTTGCGGTCGACTATGGTGTTGCGGACGCGCAGGCGATGCGGCGAGCGGGCATGCCTGCTTCTCCGACGCGGACAAGACGGATGAAGGACTTCCTGCTGGTCTTGAATCTACGCAGGATACTCAACAGAAAGGACTTGGGCCTTATCCCCAAGCTTGGAGCGGTTGTACTGCGAGCGGCGCACAGAACGAAGATGCTACAGCCCCCTGATGGCGTGCGGATAGAGCAGATATCTGAGTTTGACGAATCCTTTGATGAGTTGTGGAACGGCATTTCGTCGTCTCTCGGTAAGAGAGTAGTCATCAAGAGAAGTAGGGCTTATCTCAGGTGGAGATACTCACTCCATCCTGAGCACAAATACTTGACTTGGGTGGCTAAGGAAAGCGATGTCCTTCTTGGATTCGTGATAGCAAGCCACTTCCATGCTGAGGATTCTCACAGAGGTGTAGTCGCCGATATTTTCGGCTTCGATCACAGAAGAGATGCTATGGTGGCACTAGTGTCGAGTGTCGTGCGATATTTTAAGTCGCAGGACGCGGAACTGCTTAGATGCCAGTTGTCAGACGGACACCCTTGCACCAGAGTTCTTGTAGATGCAGGTTTCGTCGTCCTCCCCTCTAGACACTGGCTAAGTCTTGGCGTCATATCACCTGCCGTTGGAGTTGATCAAGCCTGGTTGCTCAGGAGAGAAAACCATATGATTACCTGGGGGGACCTGATGGTCTGATGGAGACCGGATTTCGCCTGATGAATAGCGCGCCATGGGTCATGCTATCTGAGTCTTGAGGGTTCCAACTGCAGGCTCTTTGAATCGTTTTCGGGTCAATTGCAGTATCTCCGTATTGACCGCGCTCCAGAGCTCTTCTGGCGTGCATTTGACGACTCGTGCTCCAGTACTTTCGATATCAGACAACCATTCAGCTGAAACCGTCCTTCCGGACCGGACGAGGATTGCGATGACGACTCGATGATTCAGCATCGACGCCTGTCTGGCTCCCTCGCAAAGTCCCTCTAGGTTTGTCTCACCGTCCGACACAGCGATCACGAGCACAGGCTCGGATAGTCTGCAGACGATCTGGAACGCCTTGAACGCTCCCTCCCGCTTCACCCTCGAAACATGCTTGGATGTGTGGGCTCTGTAAAATGGCAGGATGTGGCTGACAAGAGCATGGTATCGTTCATAGAACGGTTTGGCCTTGCCGAAAGTAGCCGACTCGCTCTCAAGCGTCTCAATCTCTCCAGCCAAGATGGCATGGAGGGGACGTGTCGCTGGTGGAGACGGGACAGTAGCGTGAATGAGCTCCGCTCGCTCAACTAGGGTTTGGAGAACCGTTTGCCTATTCTTTTGACCTGATTTGGGCTCGATGTACGCGGCAATCTCTCGTTCGTCAAACATGACAAGTCCCATAGGGCTAGCGGAAGATGGCCGAGTACTCGCCAAGAGGACCGCAACCTCGCTGACCAATTCACTCAGGAGGGAGCCGCCGTTTCTCCTGGCCCTCATAGACGCTGAATTATCAACCAGTAGTACAATGGGCGGTTCCCTTTCAAGATAGAATTCCCTCGTCATGAGCCTCCCGGCCCGTGCTGTGGCCTTCCAGTCGATTCTTTGGAAGTCGTCCCAAGGGTTGGCGGGCCTGATCCCCGCAAGGTCCGTCCCGGCTCCGCGGCGAACCCGATCAACCGCCAGATCATGCAAACCGCTTGTTTCAATCAGGGGCCTGGCTTCGCCTGCTGTCGGCTCCGCTATCATCACAACGTTGTCCGGAAAGGTAACGTGCTGTCTGAACAGACGACTGTGCATCTCGAAGACCACCGTGGACCACGCCTTCTTGAACCGGCCAGGGACCTCCGCCTCCAGAACTGTCTCAATCCGCATCTCTTGCTGCGGCGCCAGCAACGACTGAACACCATGAGTTTCCGAGCGCACACCGTCAGGCAGGTTCAAGCTTAGGCCGACAACACGGAGACTCACAGGTGCCTCATTCTTGACTACCGTTTCCACGAGCCTGCGACGCCCAACCATCGTCTTGATGTTTGATGGGCTCGTGTAGACTTTGATAGAACGTCTTGCCAGCTCCAAGGTGCGCCGGAACAAGATGCCCTCCCACAGAAGATACAGAAACACGAGGGCCGCGAGAATCAGGAACCACGGGCTCGACAAGAGAAAGCTCAGTACGAGCATTGACGCTCCGACTAGGATGAGGAGGCGACCGGTCGAGGCCAGCTCCAATATTCACTCAGCTCTCGTTCAGTCGCGAGTGGGCCGCTGAGGGATCGGCGTCTCCTCCAAGAGACCCATAACCACGATCTCGCTGGAGACTACCTCGGTCTGTGTTTCGGGTGAGAGGAGGATCCTGTGATTCAGAACGCGTGGCGCGAGATACTTCACATCGTCCGGCAGCACATAGGGCCGTCCTTTGACCAAGGCTCGTGCACGCGAGGCCTTCGACAGTGCGATCGAAGCTCGCGGGCTCGCACCCAGCGTGATTCTCTCGCTCTTTCGTGTTCTGTGAACCAGATCGACTATGTACGACTGGATCTGCGGAGCCATGTAGACGCTCTTCGCTAGTCCGACTAGGTACAAGATCTCCTCGCCAGTCATCACCTGATTCACTGGATTTGCCCAGGTCGAGTACACACGATTGGTAAGTTCCACCTCCTCTGGAACACTGGGATAGTCAACCTGCAGGCTCAAGAGGAACCTGTCAACGAGCACCTCGGGCAACGGAAAGACCCCATGGAATTCCACGGGGCTCTGAGTTGCCACAACCATGAATGGGTAAGGAAGCTTCAGCGTCTCGCCTTCAATCGTGACCTGCTTCTCCTGCATCGCCTCTAGGACGGCGCTGTTCGTCTTGGGCGTATTCCGGTTTATCTCGTCGATGAGGAGTATGTTTGAGAAAATTGGCCCCTTTGTCAGCTTGAATGATCCTATCTTGGGATCGAAAACGTGCGTTCCCACGATGTCGGCTGGGAGCATGTCAGGGCTGCCCTGGACTCTATTGAACGCCAAGCCTAGCGCGCCAGAGAAGGTCTTGCCTATGGTAGTCTTCGCTACTCCCGGAACACCCTCTAGCAGGACGTGCCCTTCGGAAAGGAGCGCGACTAAGAGGTCTTCGATCAGATTCGTCTTCCCTATGACGACCTTCTGGCATTCGGAGACGAACTTGGTGATCACAGTTTGAACTCGGTTTGGCACTTCTCTCAGGGTCTCCGTCAACAGGAATCACCGTTTCAGTGTGAGCCGGACCCTCCAAACCATAAGATCCAGTATAAAGTTTGACTCAAGTCTTGCTTGAGACTCTCGCCTTGACCTTCTCACGATCACAAGCAAAAGACCCAACACCACAGCCAACGCGACAACAAATTGAACGTACACCCCAATCTCCGACAGAAGCAAGCCACTTCGTGTGGAATCGACAGCGTTCTTGAACATCACTCGCCCATCCGTCATAGGTGCGTTCTGAAGATGGGCGACGTCGAATATGATCGATCCGTCACCAATCTTCAACATATTCCGGAACACTTGCATGTTGTCGTAGAGGTCGATCAAGTCATTCGTGAACATGCCAGGGTCGGATATCAGCACAAGCAACCCTTCACCGACCGACACAGACGCCATCACCGGATAGGACTTTATCGTCTCATTGGAGGCAGGTTGACCATCTCCTCTGAAGTCGACGAATGAGAAGGGAGACGACCGCGCCAGCTCGACCATCTGACTCGAGTCTACACTCTCGATGTACGATGGTCGATCCATTAGAATCGTTGTAATGTTGTAAGTGATAGGACTTGGAGAGAAATCGAAGACCAGAGGAAATCTTGGGTCCCTGCTGTAGTACAGCAGGTCCGCCAGCGGCTCATTCGAGAACCTGGCGGACACGTTGAGCGCTTCAAGCAGGCTGTTTCCTGTTCCGAAGTCATCGGCGAGTAGCGCGGTTCCGCCTGCTTCTAGGAACCGCCGTACCGCGCCGCTTTCCCTCTCTGAGAACTGGGTTGCAGGGCCGATAATCGCAAGTAGCGAAGACGCATTCATGATAGGTTCATCATAGGAGAACAGCATGGTGCTCCTGCTTGTCTTGGCGACCTTGTTACATCCGTCCCATCCGGGATTGAGGGGGTGGTACGCGTCTGTTATCGGCCAGTAGTAGGCCGACGAAAGCGCTAGGATCGCGGACAAGGCCGCGGCAAGCAAGAGGCTCCTTCCACGTGTAAACTTCACTCCCTACCTCACTGCCTCAATCTCTTCACGAAGCTTCAGCACGGCCTGCTCAGCTTCTCTGCTTTCCGCGATATCGATCGGAAACGCGCTATACTCGACCAACTCGAAAAGTTCCACAAGGCGTTTGAGCGTGACCTTGAGACTAGGAGCCCTCTTGATCACCCGCGAGTAGTACTCCCAGTGCGTTTCGCTTTCACGTGCTACCTCCTCCAGTCCCTGACCTATCACATCTTGTGCGAGGCGATAGATCCTCCTAATCTTGGCTGAGTGATCGCGCTCAGCCTCGATCGCCAAAATGATCTTCTCAGAAGAGAGTTCTTCTGCCATCGGCGGCCTTTTCACGACGACAGGCTCAGGAGCGGCCGGCGGCGCCAATACAGCAGCCCGTCTGCTCCTCCTAATCAGGTAGACTCCGGCCGTGGATGCGGATGCGACTCCTACAGCCGCAAGGATAAGAAATGGAGTATTGTAGATGAAGACCGGGGTCGACGCCTCGGAGCCCTGCACCCATGCTCTACCTGAATTGTATGTCACAGTCACAACGTGAGAACCAAAACCGACCCAAGACGGCACTTCGACGACCACACCAAACGAGCCATCACCATTCGTTATCGCGCTAGTGAGACGGGCGTCGTCAATGAAAATGAGCACGCTCTCATAGGCCACCCCCGTGCCGTCCGTGTACCTCAGAGTTCCATTAACCCTAACATCGGTGCCAGAGAATAGCGATGTGTGATCAAGCGCGAGCTGAAGTTCGGTCGCCAGCACCTCGACGACAAATGGCAGAGTCGCGTTGGACGGTCCGAATCGATCTCCTATCCCGGCAAAGGTGACCACTAAGACATGTGTGCCGTTGCACAGAGTCAGCGGTGCTGAGAATCCAAAAAAGAATAATCCGCTACTGTCCGTGGTTGACTTTCCGAGAAAAGCGTCGTCCAAGTAGAAGGCAAGGCTTCTGGATTCGAGCGGTGTCCCTTCCGAGCTCGAAAGGGTACCAGAGACCGTTGCAGAGTCTAAGGCTCGCAAGCTCTTGGGGCTGATCTCGGCCTCGATCTTCGACGGATAATACTCAACCTCGATCTCAAGTGACGAAGTGGAAGGAAGGTAGACCTCTGAGTCGGATCCCTCAGGTCTGAAGTCTGCGTCTATGCGCGCAGTTCCTGCGGGGAATCCAATTGGGAAAGATATGGTTGCCTCGAACCGCCCTTCAGAATCTGTGGTGCTCGTAGTCGTGGAGTTGGTACCCCCAGTAAGTATGACGTTCCTGTTCGCCAATGCCGTCCCATTCTCTTGCCTAAGAAAGCCGTAGAGCAACAAAGGCTCCTCGATGAATATCTGCACTCTCGCCGCGTAGAGCGTCAGGGCGGTTTTGACTAGCCCCTGCTGCATCTTCTGGAGTCTCGTTTCAGCCTGATCGATCCGCTGTGTGTAGGTTTGAAAGAGCACGTCAAGTGCACTCAGCCTCTGCTCTAAGGCAGTTGTATCCATCTTGACGTATTCTTTAGCTTCCTCAAGCTGTGCGTGCAAAGAGACAAGAAGTGGTCTTGTCTCGTCTCTTAACACTTTGAGTTCTCGTAGGTCTGCTTCAGCCCGCGCATCCTTGCCCATTGAGATGGAAATCTCTGCATCCTGCAGCTTGGCATCGATATCAATCATGTTTTCTGAGACATCGGAGAGCATCATGAGATACGCCTTGAGGGGGGCGTCTTCGTGCAGAGGGAGATCCACGACGCCTTTCAACGCCTTGCGCAAAATGCCCATGTCACTAGGGTCGATTACTCCTGCGAGTGTTTTTGTCAGCTGGTCGACGGCGGCGACCGGTGCCTCGCTTGCGTCCGAGTACTTGTACTCCCGAAGCTGCCGCCCTTGAGTCCACTGAGCGGGAACCGCAACGAATACGCTCAGTGCGACTGAGCCCAATAGTAGGAGCACGAGCAGCGCGATTCTGCCTCTTGACAACGACATATCACTCTACAGGGTGACCATTTGCCTGAGTATCTCGACCACCCGGATTGTAACTATTATGGTGAAGACCGCGAGCATAAGAAAGGCGATAATAGCCTTTCTCCGTCGCTGCGATGGACTGAAAGGCGACGCAAGCTCGGACGCTATGAAGAACTCAACCGCAAACAAGGCCAAGTAGATATCGAATCTCCGCTCATCCAACAGACTCAGGACGAAGACCGTTGCGAAGAGCAGAAAGGTGTACGAGAAAATGAATCTGTCACTGTTCTTCGTCCTACGTCAACTCCAAGATTCTTGGTTCACTTGCTAAGCTTTAGACGCACGTGCATCTTCTTGTTGTGGACATCAAGGGTTGCATCTGTGATGGACGCGTAGCTTGCGGTCGCTTTGGAGATGCTCGCAGCCAGAGCACTCGCGACAGGCGTTCCGACATGAGTGCTGAATCGGGGGGCCAAGTTTCTAAGCTTGCTTTCGAAGTCAACGAGAGCGGTCATGACCAGTTCAACATTGAGTTCAGAGTCTTCATGCTCAAGACTGGTCACCTTGGCTACACCTATGGCTTTGAATGCGGAGTCAAGATCAGTCAGGAGACTGCCCTCCGGAGCCTTTGACAGATCGTACCCGAGTGATCCCTCTATGGCGGATAGTATTCGGTTGCCCGGAGCCTCAAGCAGGACACCTCTATCTTCCGGGTTCGTCCCAACGGTGACAAAGATCCTCCGGCTGTGGCTTAATCCCGGAGGAGGTTTCTTTGTAGCTGGCGTCAAAGCCAGAGGGATGAACACCTTCGGTGAGACGCCGAATCCAGTGACTGGTATGTAGATTCCCTTCTCATCCAAGTCGAGTTCTCGTAGGAGGTTCTCAATATTCAGAAACGATGACACGGACGAGTCAACCGCAATCGCTTCTGTAGCGGTGCTCGAGTCTTGCAGATAGAGGATCATGATCCCTATCAGAAAGGATGCTAGACCGAATGCCGACATTGGCACGATTCCCATCAGGTAGCTTAGGATCCCAAGGATTCCCCCGACTCCAACTAGGAAGACGCCTACCACCATTCTCGGGTTTGAGTATTCGTCTGCGCGTGCATGTCGGGTCTGCATGCGTACTAATTGAGCGCCGCAGTTCCTGCAATAGTTGTCTTCAGCGTCCACTTGGGCGTTGCACACCCAGCAGCTACTTTGCCCCGGACCAGCCATTCGAGCCGCCATACCATCCTAGACTTTGGGTCACATCTAGGTGTTGCCTCGCCGATTGATAGCTCCGATGCGTTTCCTCCGCGAGATCATGATGTATCGCTAAATGGAGCCCGTGGCTGTAGCGTTGAACCAGATCTGCGTCCAAACTGAGTGTCTGACCCCTCCTGTCACCCATGAAAAAGCCAGGTTGTTTGATGGGAGATCATAGAACCAGAGCTCAAACACGAACCTATAGTTGAATCCTGAGGTAGCGGTTACTAACTCGCCGGAGAAATAAGCTCGGTCGATCGACAGCCCTGTGAGCAAAAGGGTCTCGCCTCTGGAGGCGAGCCTCTCGATTCGCCATTCGAAAGGTATAGACCATGTCTCATTATC
>Ga0315279_10001660_pt1 | contig 36362 bp, 31 predicted proteins | sample YL17G06_20_MG_FD_203694 | JGI IMG/M metagenome (GOLD analysis project Ga0315279, IMG submission 203694) | Sediment microbial communities from Yellowstone Lake, YNP, Wyoming, USA - YL17G06_20 | ecosystem: Environmental > Aquatic > Freshwater > Lake > Sediment | place: USA: Wyoming | collected...
TCGCCGATCGAGAGATCGGGCCGCTGCAGGCCCTCCCCGCAGCCGACGTAGACGACATTGGGGTCGGATGGGGCGACCGCGATGACACCGATCGATCCCGTCGGTTGATCGTCGAAAATCGGCGTCCAGGTCCGGCCGTAATCGTTCGTCTTCCAGACGCCGCCGTTGCAGACGCCCATGTAGAAGACGTTGGGCTGGCTGGGGACGCCGGCAACCGCCCGGGTCCGGCCTCCGCGAAACGGGCCGATCGAACGCCAGTGAAGACCGTTGAACGCGGATGCGTCGTACGTCTGGGCCGCGGCCGTCCCGGCCAGGAAGACGAGAACAAGAACGGCCGGGATCGCCCGATGCCGGCGGAAATGAATGTTCATGAGGACCTCTCCTTGGAAACGGTGGAACGACTGTATTCCAAGGCGAGAAGCCCTGTCAATCCGGACCAAGCTTCGAACGGTCGGGAGAAGGGCGTGGGGAAGGATGAAATGACCCGTGTAGGACTCGAACCTACAACCCGCAGATTAAGAGTCTGCTGCTCTACCAATTGAGCTAACGGGCCATTAGGGCGTGTAATTCTAGCAAAAAAAATTTCTGTTGGAAAGAATTTTTTTAGGCCGCGCCGGCCAACGCGGCCAGCTCCTGGGCCATATCCGGCGAGGCGATGAAGACCAGGATGTCCCCCGCGTGGAGGACTGTTTCCGGCTTGGGATTGAAGGCGAAATCCTTCTTTCCGCCCGGTCGGACGGCCACCAGCAGGGCGCCGGTCTTCTCCCCGATGCGGGCTTCTTCGATCGTCCGGCCGTCGAGGGGCGAGCCGGGCGGCAGGGTAATCTCGTCGACACGCAGCACCCGCTCCCGTTCGCGCAGCATCAGGTCCAGAAACGTCGTCGCCGCCGGACGGATCATCTCCGAGACCATGCGCATGCCGCCGATGAACGTCGGCGAGATGACGCTGTCCGCCCCGGACTTGAAAATCTTCTTATGCGATCGCACATCGAGGGCCTTGGTGACGATCCGGATCCCGAGATTGAGGCTGCGGGCCGAGATCGTGGCGAACAGGTTGGCTTCGTCCGTAGCCAGCGAGAGCAGGATGCCTTTGGCCCGCTCGATGCCGGCTTTGAGCAGGACGTCGTCGTCCGTCGGATCGCCGTGCAGGATGGGGAAATCGCCCAAGGCCGGCAGCGCCTCGGCGTCCTCCTTGCAGTTGGCGACGACGATGAACTTCTTCTTCGTCAGCAGGAGCTCGCGTATGACCGTCTGGGCGGTCTCGTCGCTCCCGCAGACGATAAAATGATCCTTGAGGTGACGGATCTCTTTTTCCATCTTGCGTCTCCCCAGAATATTCTTGAGCTCGCCTTCGACGATGAAGGCGGTGATCGATGAGGCCGCGTAGGCGATCGTCACCAGGCAGACGATGATGTAGATAGTGGTGAAGCCGCGCGCGGCGTCAGTGAGCGGGGCGTGCACTTCGCCATAGCCGATCGTCCCGATGGTGATGACGGTCATATAGATGGAATCGAGCAGCGACCAGCGCGGCCCGCCGAAGGCCGGACCCCCGAAATACATGAAGCCGGCCACGCCGACAGCCAGGACGATGAGGAAGATGCTGAGGGAAACGAAAATCCGCCGTTTGGCATTCATGAGATCGGAAACCCTCCAGCAATTTATCACAGAAATTCATCGAAGGGAACGGTTAGTCAGGAAGGCGGAACCGCGGATCGGTATGAGGAGCGTGCCTGAGAGGATTCGAACCTCCGACCTACGGCTCCGGAGGCCGTCGCTCTATCCAGCTGAGCTACAGGCACGCCTGGAGGGGACGATCGTACCCCATCTCCCGCTCGTTTGCAATCGGCGCGGCCGCCCTCACTGATTTTCCTTGCCCGATTTGACGATATTGGCCCAGGAATCGCGGAGGGTCACCGTGCGGTTGAAGACGGGCGCCCGGGGGCGGCTGTCGCGGAGATCGGCGCAGAAATACCCCTGCCGTTCGAATTGGAAACGATCGCCGGGCCGGGCTTCGAGAAGCGAGGGCTCGGCCATGGCGCCGGCTATAATCTCGATCGATTGGGGGTTGAGATTGGCCCGCCAATCCTCGCCTTCCTCGAGCTCGGACGGATCGCGCTTGAGAAAAAGCGTGTTGTAAAGGCGGACCTCGACGGGGACGGCGTGGGCCGCCGAGACCCAGTGCAGGGTCGCTTTGGGGCTTCTGTGGTCGGAGGCGTCTCCGCCCTTGGTCGCCGGATCATACGTGCAGCGGACCTCGATCGTCTCCCCCGTCGCCGGATCCTTGACCACGTCCGTGCAGGTGATGAAATAAGCGTAGCGCAGGCGCACTTCGCGCCCCGGCGACAAGCGGAAATACTTCTTGGGAGGATCTTCCATAAAATCGTCCCGCTCGATGTATAAGACCCGCGAGAACGGCACCCGGCGCGTCCCGGCGGCCGGGTCCTCGGGATTGTTGACGCAGTCGAGTTCCTCGGCGCCTCTCTCGGGATAGTTGGTCAGGACGACCTTGAGGGGACGCAGGACGGCCATGGCCCGGGGCGTCGTTTTGTTCAATTCCTCCCGCACGCAGCTCTCGAGAAGGGCCAGGTCGACGATGCTGTTGGCCTTGGCCACGCCGACGAGTCCGGCAAAACGCCGCAGAGACGAGGGGGTATAGCCGCGGCGCCGCATGGCCGAAACGGTCGGCATGCGCGGGTCGTCCCAGCCGTCGACGATCTTCTCCTTAACCAGGGTCAGGAGCTTGCGCTTGCTGAGCAGGGTGTGGCTGAGGTAGAGGCGGGCGAACTCGATCTGCCGGGGATGGTGGATGCCGAGCTGATCAAGGAACCAGTCGTAGAGGGGGCGGTGGACCTCAAATTCCAGGCTGCAGATCGAATGGGTGATCCCCTCGATGGAATCGCATTGGCCGTGCGCCCAGTCGTAGGTGGGATAGAGGCACCAGACGTCGCCGCGGCGGTAGTGGTGGGCCCGGCGGATCCTGTACATGACCGGATCGCGCATCAGGAGATTGGGATCGGCCATGTCGATCTTGGCCCGCAGCGATTTAGAGCCGTCGGGGAACTCTCCGGCCCGCATCCCGCGGAAGAGATCGAGATTCTCCTCGATCGAGCGGTTTCGATAGGGGCTGGGCTGGCCAGGCTTGGTCAGCGTCCCGCGGGTCGCCGTCACTTCTTCGGCGTTCAGGTCGCAGACGAAGGCGACGCCCTTGCGGATCAAGGCTTCGGCGAAGTCATAGAGTTTCTCGTAATAATCCGAAGCATAGAATTCGCGGTCCTCCCAATCGTAGCCGAGCCAACGGATGTCCTCCTTGATCGAGCTCACGTACTCGATCTCCTCCTTCTCCGGATTGGTGTCGTCGAAGCGGAGATTGCAGAGCCCTTTGTAGTCGGCGGCCAGGCCGAAGTTGATGGCGAGGGACTTGACGTGGCCGATATGGAGGTATCCGTTGGGCTCCGGCGGGAAGCGCGTGTGCACGCGGCCCTCGTTTTTGCTGGCCGCCAGGTCGGCGGTGATGATGTCGCGGATGAAATTGTCCTTGGGTTTGTCATCGTTCATCGGGAGGCGTCCTTAAGGCGCCGGACGACCGTTTCGCGCCCCAGCAGTTCCATGATTTCGAAGAGGCCGGCGCCGCGCGTCTTGCCGCTGACGGCCAGGCGGGCCGGATGGATGATCGCCGCGGGCTTGATCCCCTTGTCCCCGGCCAGGTCGCGGCAGGCGGCCTCGAGGGCGTCCTGGGCAAAGGGCGAGAGAGTCTCGAGCCGTGCGGCCAGCAGGCCGAGCAGGGCTTTGGTCTCGGCGGAGTCGAGGTGTTTTTTCCGGCCCTCCTCCTCCACGGCGTAATCGTCGCGAAAGAAGAAATCGGCCAGCGGACCGAACTCCCGGAGCGTCTTGATGCGGATTTTGTAGGGCTCGACGATGCGGGCCCGGGTTTCGGCCGGGACGCGCGAGACGTCATAGCCGTCGGCGGCGAGCTGCGCGTCCAGAAGGGCGGTCAGCTCGGCCGTGGGTTTTTTCATGATGTATTCGCCGTTCATCCATTTGAGCTTGGCCGGGTCGAACTTGGCCTGGACGCTGCCCATCCGGTCGATCTCAAAAAGGCAGGCGGCGTCCGCGAGGGACAAGATCTCCCGTTCACCCGGCGGCGTCCAGCCGAGCAGAATCAGGTAGTTGGCCAGGGCCTCGGGCAAGAACCCCTCGGCCTTGTACTCGGCCACGGAGACGCCGCCGTGGCGCTTGCTGAGCTTGGCCCCGTCCGCCCCCAGAATGAGAGGCATGTGGCCGAAGCGCGGCGGGACCAGGCCAAAGGCCTCATAAAATAGGATCTGTTTGGGCGTGTTGGAAATGTGATCATCGCCGCGCAGGATGTGGGTGATGCCCTGGTCGGCATCGTCGACGACGCAGCTGAAATTGTAGGCCGCCGAGCCGTCGGACTTGATCAGGACCTGGTCCTTGATGTTTTCCGTTTCCACGGCGATGCGGCCGTGGATCAGGTCGTCGAAGGCGATGGTCCGGCCCGGCTCGACCTTGTAGAGGACGGCTTCGCCTTCGCGATAAGCCTTCCCCGCCGCGAGCAGAGCGTCCGCCTTGGCCCGATAGACGTCGAACCGGCGGCTCTGATGGATCGGTTCGCCGTCCCAATCCAGACCCAGCCAGCGGAGGTCGTCCAGGATTTCGTCGAGGAAGCGCTGTTCGGAGCGGACCTTGTCGGTGTCCTCGATGCGCAGCAGGAAGCTGCCGCCGTGGCGGCGCGCGGCCAGCCAGTTGAACAGGGCGGTGCGCGCGCTGCCCAGGTGGAGGAATCCCGTCGGGCTGGGGGCAAAACGAACGATGACCTTTTGATCCACGTTAGAATCCTTGAGGGAATTCGAGCGAAACGCCCGTCGATCCTGATACATATAGCATAGCCCCCCGGTCGGGTCAATTTCTGATATAATGCGCCGTTATGGTCATCCGCCGCGCCGCTCCTTCCGATCGTCCCCTCATCCGGGGTCTCGCCGAACGCCTCGGGCTCGATTACCCGGACATGGAGAACGACCCGTTCTGGGTGGCCGAGGACGGCGGGACGATCGCCGGGATGGTGGGCTTGAAACGGCATGGCGACGCGGACGAATTGGTCGGCCTGGGCGTCGATCCCGCGCTCCGCAGCGCGGGATTGGGGCGCCGGCTCGTCGAGGCGCTGGCCGCGGAAGTCCCCGGCGACGTCTATCTGGCCACGATCATCCCCGGCTTTTTTGCCCCCTGCGGATTCGCCGTCATCCCGGCCGGCCCGGCCGGGATGATGAAAAAGGACCCCTCCTGGTGCGAAAGCTGTCCCCGCGAGCGCTGCACCATCATGGTCAGGAAGAAACAATGACGCTGCCGGTCTTTCCCCAGTTCAAGACGCTCGAACTCGGCGACCGCGACGCCCTGCTCCCCTATTTCCTACGCTGGCCGCTGGAAATTTCGGAATCGACGTTCGGCAACCATTTCATCTGGCGCCGCTTCGATCACCCCCGTTTCACAACGATTTGCGACAATCTCTGTTTCTGCTTCGCGCCGCCCGGCGAGCCGGCCTATTTTCTCCAACCCTTGGGCGAAAACGAGATCGCGAACACGCTAAAAACTTGCCTGTCGGTGGCCTCCCGGCTGTCGCGCATCCCGCAATCCTTCGCCCAGCGCCACTGCGCGGGCTTCCACTGCGCGCCGGACGAAAACGATTTCGACTACGTCTACCTGGCCTCCGACCTCATCGAGCTCAAAGGCAAGAAATACGACGGCAAACGCAACCGCATCCGAAAGTTCGAGAAAGCCCAGGCCTCGGAATACGTCCGTCTCGGGGCGGCCGATCTCCCCGCCTGCCGGGCTCTGTTCGAGGAGTGGCTTGCGGACAAGGGCGAGAACGGCGGCGAGATCGACGCCCAAAAAGACGCCATCCAGGAGGCCTTGCTGCATTTCAAAGAGCTGGGATTGACGGGCGGAGCAATCGTCGCCGAAGGCCGCATCGCCGCCTTCTCCATCGGCGAGCGCCTCAACGCGGACACGGCCGTCGTCCATATCGAAATCGTCAGCCCCCGCTACGAAGGGCTGGCCCAGCTCATGAACCGCGAATTCGTCCGCCACGAATGGTCGGATTGCCGCTACATCAACCGCGAGCAGGACCTGGGCGTGCCCGGCCTGCGCAAGGCCAAGTTGTCCTACCACCCCCACCATATGGTGGAGAAGTATCACATCTGGGCCTGAGTCCGGGATTCCAGGATCAAGCCGGCGGCAAGATCGGCCGTGCGCAAGGCCGTCGGGACTCCCCCCAGAAACAAACCGGTCGCGGCATAGATCCCGGCGGCCAGAAGACCGGGAATCGGCGTCCGGACAAGCAAGCCTCCGGCCAGCCGGTCGGCGGCTTCAGCCGTCCACGTCCAGCCGGCGATCGAGCCGCGCGTGCGGCTTCCCCAGTCCCGGTAGGTCAGAGGGGTCGCCGCCTCCATCACCTCCACGGCCGAAGACAGCCCAGGCAGGGCGGATTCCGCCGCCTTCATCATTCGGCGGGCCAGCCCGGACTTGAAGTCGCGATACCCGGGCTGGCGGGTTTTCTCTCCCGTCCGCCAAGGCTCGGCCCGATCATACAGGTATGGCGTGCGGAGCAGGACCACGGCTTTTCCGGGCGGCGCTGCGCCCGGCAGATTGTCCGACCAGCGGCAGATTTCCATTTCCCGATCGTCGATGCCGGCGGGATCGGGGCTTTCCTCCGGCCCTCCGCGCTCAGTCCGGATATGGAGATGTTCGGCCCGCAGGCGGCTCCAGTCGACGCGCGTTCGCTCCACACCCAGATAAACGCATAGTTCGGACCCGGTATAGGGGACGGTCCGCACGATGTTGAGGTGCGCCGGAGGGACCGCCTGCGGCCGGAGAAGCTCCAAGAACGTCTTTTTATAATCGGCCGTGGAGAGGATCCATTTCGCCGTTCGGATCTCCCCAGCGCTCGTCCGCACGCCGGATGCCCGGCCGCGCTCGACGAGGATCTCGGCGACGTCCGTATTCAACCGCACTTCGCCGCCGGCCGCCGAAACCGCGTCCCGCAGCTTGTCCGCCAGGCCGTGGATGCCGCAGGAGGGAAACCAGATGCCGACTTCGGACATGATCCTCCACATGAAGGCCAGGTTGAGCATGGACATCTCGGGCCGGTCGGTCCCCTGCGAACCGAGGAAGTTCTTAAGGACCGCCGATTGAAGGTGCGCGTCCAGGCGTTCGGCGCAGGACAGCTTCGACAGGCGCCGGATCGAAGCCTGCCAATCCGGCGGGAGATCCGGTTCAATCCGCCCGTTCGGGCGGAAATCGGGGTGCCGGAGATCGAAGTCCTCAATCAGCGAAACGGCCGCTTCCAATTCCGCGAAAAATGCCTCTAAACCCGCGCGCTCGCCGGGAAAGCGATCGATCAAATCGCCGCGGAGAACGCTCAGCGGCCGTGAATAGACGATATCAAAATCCGGGGAGATGAGCTGAAAATGGTTGCGCCGCCAGGTCCAGTCCGTAGACACGCCGGCTCCGGCGAGCAGGGCGGACACCCGGCCCGGAAAGCCGAAGGACAACGGACCCATGGGGAAAAGGAACGGCCCGCGCCGGAAGACGGAGCTCGTCCCTCCGATATGGGGCAGCTTTTCCAAGACCAGGGTCCGGCATCCCCCGCGGGCCAGCGCCGCCGCGGCGAACAGCCCGCTGAGTCCGGCGCCGATGACGATGACATCGAACACGAGCGTCCCTCCCCGGGGGAAGAATAGAGGAAGCGTCCCGGCGAATCAAGGCCGCCCGGAGGCGTTCGGGTTGAATCACCGCCTTCTCCCTGGGCCGGGGCCGGTTTCAGTTTACTAAGCCGGGCGGAATATACAAAGCCGGGCGAAATATAGTTGACGTCGGATGTCTTTATCGCTCGGCTAGTACTCGGGGAGCAGTAAGGATTATGTAACAAATTTACTGCTCCCCGTAGTAACAGAAGCGAGAGCATTTCGTCGAACCGGTCCGGCCGCAGGGGCAGATCGAACTCGCGGACCGCCCGGGCCGGCCCGTCGAAAAACAGGACCTTGGCGGCGCCCTTGTCCAGCCAGCGGCGAAAGACCGGCCCGTCGTCGAGGACGGCCGGAAAGCGAAAGCCATGGGCCTTGTAGAAGCCGTCCCATTTCGCTTCGACGATCTTCCTCCGCCGGCCCTCCTCGCCGGGACTGGCCGGCGCCCTGTAGACCACGATCCCCAGGACGCGGCCGTCCTGAGCGGCCTCGGGCAAGGCCCGGCAGAAGGCGATCAGAGGTTCGAGGCAGGGCGCGCAGAACACGGCGTCGAAATCGATGAGGATCCAGCACTGATAACGCGGCGCCGCGGCGGCCAAGCCGGACTCGGCCGCGCAGAGAATCAGAAGCGATACGAAGAAGGGGCGGTTTCGGAGCATGGACGAAGTCCTTTCATCGGTAAACGATCCGGTATTTCTTCACCGTCAGACCTTCATTGGCCCGGGCGTAAAGAAAGCCGTTGTCGTCGACGAAGAGGCAATGGCTCGGCTCGGGGAGGGTAAACATGGCCAGACGGGTCCCGGAGAGACCGAAGACGTAGACGTCCCGGGAGGGATGCCGGGTCTGTCCGCCGCACAGAACGAGAAGATGGCCTTGCCTATCGAGCGCCGCATCCTTATAGAATAATTTCTTAGGTATCAAGAATTCACGGCCGCCGGCGCGGTACGTGTCCGTTTCCACGGCCGCGGAGCCGGACAGGCTCCAGGTCCAGAGGATCCGGCCGCGCCCGTCGCGTTTTTCGATGCGGTCCTGATAGCCATACGCCAAGTAGAGGTTGCCGTCCGCGTCCGCCGCCGTGTTGATCGAATCGGCCAGATAGAATTCGACCTTGTCCAGGTAATTGAATTCGGAGAGGACCCGGCCCTCCCGATCAATGAAGAAGATCCGGGCCGGTTGGCCGACCAGCGTGATGCCCGCAACGGCCAGACGCCCGGGCGAGACGGACGCGATCATCGATAAAGGGCGCGGCGCGTAGATCGTCCCTTGATAACGCAATTCCGTGTCGAAGACGAGAAGACCGGGACGGGACTGATCGAGCGCGTAGATCCGATCGCCGTTCAAGGCCAAGGCCCGGGGAGCCGAAAATTCTCCCGGGCCCTGGCCCTGGCGGCCGGTTTTCAGGAGGAGCCGGCCGCGGGAATCGAATTTCTTCAATGCGTAATCCAGCATGTCCAGGACATAGATGCGGCCCGACGGATCAGCCGCGATCCCCGTCCATTGGACGAGCGCGCCGTCGTCCAGGGTTCCGACGGAAAGGACTTCCTCCAGGGCCACGCTCCGGATCACTTCCGGAGCCGAGCCCCGTCCCGGCCAGGCCAGAACTATCAGCCCGGCAAGAAAGCCCGCGATTTTTGCCTTGATCATGTTTCTTGGCCTCCCCTGGATAGACGCGCGGTCCGTTGGTTTTTCTCAGCCCGTCCTTTACAGAAGCGGTTCGACGAAGCGCTTGCAGAAATCGTAGCCCTGCAGGCAGGCGAAGATGTCCCAGGGAAGATTGTGTCCGGGCGCCAAGAAACAGGCGACCAGCGCCTTCTCGCAGGGACCGAGGCTTTCGGCCTCGACAACCGCGGGCCCAACCAGGCCGAGGCCGAGGAGGAAGAGTGCTCCAACCGATAATATACGGCGTACAGGGTTCACGTCTGCCTCCTCAAATAAAGTAGAGGACGTACTTCCGGCAGAAATCAAATCCGGCCAGGCAGTACTCGAGACGGAAGAGAATGCCGAGTTGATTCAGGACGCCGCCGGAGAAGCCTGAAACCAGGCAATTGAACAGCGCCCGTTGGCAGATGTCCCACTCCCCGCCTCCGCCTTCTTCCCCGGCCGCGCCGGCGGCCAGGAACAGAACCAGGATGGCCAAGCCCCAGGCCATCGCCTTCGCCCCTCGCTGATGCATTTTGTTTCTCATAACACGCTCCTTTCAAACACGGATAAAGCAATTCCCGTGCCAAATCGTCGTGTTATCCAGGGGGGCAAAGGGGATTTTTTCAGGCGTCGGAAGGGGCCCGCACCGCCGTCGCCTCGCCGCCGTTCCCGGAAGTTGCCGGAATTCAGGTCCGGCGCGCATTATTTCTATAAAATCAGGAGGTTCGGCTTGTCGCCGATCCTCGTCTCGGCGTCAACGGCCGGAGCCGCGAGGCGGCATCTATAACATCGGGATCTTGATCTTGTTGGTGCGGGCGAACCGGATTGCGTCTTCGTAGCCCGCGTCGGCATGGCGGACGACCCCTATCCCCGGATCGACCGTCAGGACGCGTTCCAAGCGCCTGGCCGTGCCCGCACCGCCGTCGGCGACAACGACCATGCCGGCATGAATGGACAACCCGATCCCGACTCCTCCCCCGTGATGGACGGAAACCCAGGAGGCGCCGCTCACGGCGTTGAGGAGCGCGTTGAGGATGGGCCAATCGGCGATGGCGTCCGATCCGTCCCGCATGCCTTCGGTTTCGCGGTTGGGCGAAGCCACCGAGCCGGTGTCGAGATGATCGCGGCCGATGACGATCGGTGCGCTGATCTTGCCCTTTTTGACCAGATGGTTGATGACCGCGCCGAAGCGGGCCCGCTCGCCGTAGCCCAGCCAGCAGATGCGCGCCGGCAGTCCCTGGAACTTGACCTTTTCCCGGGCTTGGCGGATCCAGCGGGCCAAGGCCTCGTCTTCGGGAAATTCTTTGAGCACGGCCTCGTCCGTCACATGGATGTCTTCGGCCTTGCCCGAGAGGGCCACCCAGCGGAACGGCCCTTTGCCCAAGCAGAACAGCGGCCGGATGTATTCGGGGACAAAGCCGGGGAGATCGAAGGCCTCGGCCACCCCCGCCTTCTGTGCCTGGCCGCGGATGTTGTTGCCGTAATCAAACGATTGGGCCCCGCGTTTTTGAAGATCGAGCATGGCCCGGACATGGGCGGCCATCGAGGCATAAGACCGCTCTATATACCCCTTGGGATCTTTCACCCGAAGCGCCAAGGCCTCTTCATAAGGCAGGCCGCGGGGGACGTATCCGTTCAATTCGTCGTGGGCGGAAGTCTGATCGGTCAGCACGTCCGGGATCAGGCCCCGCTTGACGAACTCGGGCAGGACGTCGGCGGCGTTGCCGAGCAGGGCGATGGAGAGGGCCTGCCCTTTTTTCATGGCCGCGTCGGCCAGACGAAGGGCTTCGTCCAGGCTTCCGGTCATCGTATCCACGTAGCCCGTCTCCAAGCGGCGTTCGATCCGGGCGCGGTCGACTTCGACGACGATGGCCACGCCGTCGTTCATGGTCACGGCCAGCGGCTGGGCGCCGCCCATCCCCCCCAGCCCGGCCGTCAGAACGAGCCGCCCCTTGAGGGTCCCGGCGAAATGCTTCCTGGCCACGGCGGCCAGGGTCTCATACGTGCCCTGCAGGATCCCCTGCGTCCCGATATAGATCCAACTGCCGGCGGTCATCTGGCCGTACATGGTCAGGCCGAGCGCTTCCAGACGGCGGAATTCATCCCAGGTCGCCCATTTCGGGACGAGCATGGCATTGACGATCAGGACCCGGGGGGCTTCCGCATGGGTCGTGAAGACGGCCACCGGCTTGCCCGACTGGACGATCAGCGTTTCGTCATTGCCCAGCGTTTTCAAGCTGGCGACCAGGGCCCGATAACAATCCCAGTTGCGTGCGGCCCGGCCCGTTCCTCCGTAGACGATCAGGTCTTGGGGTTTTTCGGCGACCTGCGGATCGAGGTTGTTCATCAGCATCCGCAGGGCCCCTTCCTGCCCCCAGCCCTTGGCCTGGAGCCGGCTCCCGCGGGGCGCTCGGATCGGCTTATAAGTGTTCGCGTTCGCCGGCATGGTTGTCTCCTTATTCGAACTCTCCGGACAAATATACTACGGGGAGCAGTAAATATTTTACATAATCTTTGCTGCTCCCCGAGTACTCGCCGGGCGGCAAAGACATCCGGGGTCGACAATATTCCGCCCGGCTTAGTATCACACGCCCCGGCCGGTTTTTGAAAAGCGGGCCGCGACGGCCCGGGGAATCCCGCGCAAATCCTTCCTGATCTCGACATCCGTCCACGGCTTTTTGAACAACGTCCGGACGGCCCGGGCTTGCCCCCGGCCGATTTCGAAAACCAGGAATCCGCCCGGTTTCAGGAATTCCGGAGCGCCGGCGATCAGACGCGCGATGAACTCCAAGCCGCCGGGGCCGGGGACGAGGGCCCGCTTCGGCTCAAAATCGCGGACTTCGGGCTCGAGCCGCCGCCACTCGGACTCGGATACATAGGGCGGATTCGAGACCAGGACATCGAGGCGTCCCTTCAACGAGGGCCGCCGCAGCGGGGCGAACAAATTCCCGCCCCGGAATTCGATGTTCCCGGCGCCGTGGCGCCGGGCGTTTCTCCCGGCCAGGAAAAGCGCCGTCCGGCTGATATCGGTGGCGATGACCCGGGCGGCCGGCATCTCCTTGGCCAGGGCCACCGCGACTGCTCCGCTGCCGGTCCCGATTTCGGCGATGGTCTCCTCCCCGCCCCGGGCCAGGAGAAGGACGGTCTCGACCAGGAGTTCCGTCTCGGGACGGGGAATGAGGACGCCGGGGGCCATGGTCAAGGGAATGGACCAGAACTCGCGCTCGCCGACGATATAGGCGAAGGGCACACGCGCGGCCCTCCGATCGACCGTCCCCAGATAACGGCGGGCGTCGGCGGCGGACACGATCCGGCCGGGAAAGGCCAGGATCTCCATCTCCGTGAAGCCGAGCACGCGGCGCAAAAGGACGCGCGCTTCGAGGGCGGCGTTCACCCCCGGCAGGGCGGACAGACGGCGCCGGCCTTGGCCGAGGAGGTCTTGAGTGGTGGGCATGCCGATCGTCGCTCCGCGTCGATGATGGCGACGCCGTTTTCCCGCTCAGGCGCCGTTGCGCCTTTCGAGATGCCGGGCCTGGGTCTGTAGAACGAGCTTTTCGAGGAGCTCATCAAGGTCCCCATCCAGCACGGCGGCCATGGCGTGGAAGCTTTCGTTAAGTCGATGATCCGTGATCCGGGACTGGGGGAAATTATAGGTGCGGATCTTTTCGCTGCGTTCGCCCGTCCCGACCTGGGACCGGCGGTCCTTGGCGATCTTCTCCTGCTGTTCGGTCCGGGCGATGTCCATCAGCCGCGAGCGCAGCACGCGCAGCGCTTTCTCCTTATTGCGGTGCTGGGATTTCTCGTCCTGGCAGGAAACCACCAGGCCCGAGGGCTTGTGCGTGACCCGGATGGCGGTGTAATTGCGGTTGACGTTTTGGCCGCCCGGTCCGGACGATCCGAAGGCCTCGATCTTGAGGTCCTTGGGATCGAGCGTGACGTCGATTTCGTCGGCCTCGGGCAGGACCGCCACCGTCACCGTCGAAGTGTGGATCCGGCCGCTGGCCTCGGTCTTGGGGACGCGCTGAACGCGGTGCACCCCGCTTTCGAACTTGAGCCGGGAGTAGACCCGCTGGCCCTGGATCCCGATGACGATTTCCTTGAACCCGCCGATCGGCGATTGGCTGGACTCGAGGACCTCGATTTTCCAGCCCTTGGTCTCGGCATAGCGCGCGTACATGCGGAAGAGGTCCTGGGCGAAGAGCGACGCTTCGTCTCCGCCCGCGCCGGCCCGGATTTCGAGCAGGACGTTCTTGTCGTCGAGCGGGTCCTTGGGCAGGAGAAGCAGCTTGAGATCCCTTTCCAAGGCGCCCGCCTCGGCGTCCAGCCGCTGCAGATCGGATTCGGCCATGGCCCGCAGCTCGGGATCGACCGCCTCGGCCAGGATGTCCCGGGAATCCTGGATGTCCTTGCGGACGCGGCGGAATTCCTCCAGCTTGCGGACGAGCGGTTCCAGTTCGGCCCGTTCGATGGACGCCTGGCGGACCTTCTTGGGATCGGCGAGCAGGGCCGGATCGGACAGGCTCCGGGTCAGGAGGCGGTATTTCTCCTCGACGGACTCCAATTCGGGGAGCATCGCCCTTATTTTTTCTTGGCCTTCACCGGAGCGGTCTTGGACGTTTCATATTTCCTGCGGAACTTCTCGACGCGGCCGGCGCTGTCGATGAACTTCTGGCGGCCGGTGAAGAAGGGGTGGCACTGGGAGCAGATTTCGACGCGGATTTCCTTCTTGGTCGAGCGCGTCTCGAAGGTATTGCCGCAGGCGCAGATAACCCGGCAGGCTTCGTAGTTCGGGTGGATGTCATTCTTCATCGCATACATCTCCTTGAAGACGCGCTATTATATCAGAATTCCCGTTTTTCCCGCTAGTCTTCCTGCGCCTTGGTCTCGTAACGCTCCCAATCGACCTCGAAGTGCAGTCCGCGCATGGCCTCCTTGATCCGGTCCCGATAGGGCCGCGAGCCGAAATAATCTTCGATTTCCGGGCGCAGCGGCAGCAGCTGTTCCTCGGCCCGCCATTCATAGACGGCGCCGTCCGCGGTGCGGAGGCAGTTGAGATGGATGATCCAGGCCAGCTGTTTGATCGGCAGATGGAGGAAATCCCGGCGGATGGCCTGGATCTCCCCTTCCTTGTCCGGATTGATGAAGTGAAAATAGCGGGAAAAGAGGACGGCATTATGGTAGAACGCCGGAAAAGCCAGCAGGCCGTCCTGATGGATCCGCTTCCCCAAAAAAATCAGGACGTCCATGATGCGCTTGCTCATCCCCAGTCCGGGGCGCATCTGGCCCGGCAGGCCTCCGCGCGTTTCGGCGAATTGGGACAGGGGGTTCTGCAGGGTCAGCCATTCGAAATTGAGGGTGCGCAGAACACCCGCCGGAAACCCGGGCAGGGAACGGCCTTGGGGATCGAAGCGCCCCTCGCGGATTTTGAGGTCGACCATGCACATCGCCGGCGTCTTTTCCCGGAGGAAGATCTGAAATCTCTGCAGGGGGTAAGCCGAGGAATCGATGGCGAAGACGAGCGGCCAGAAGCCGCGCTTGCGGGATTCCTTCAGAAACCCCTTCTTCTCCAGAACGGCCTGGACCTCGGCCATGGTAAACCGGCCCAGGAAAAGCGAGCTGCCGCGGCCTTGGGCCAATTCGCCGAAGATCTCCCCCTCGCCGATAAGGGGCTCTCCACCCCAGGGCGATTCCGGAGATAAGGAAGCAGACGATGGTTCTTTGGTCATGGGCCGATGGGAAATCCTAGCCGCTCTTGGCAGAGGCATTTTAAAGGAATCACCGGCCGGGCGCAAGTCCGCCCCGGCACGGCAGGGGCCGCCCGGTTCAGGTGCCCGGCCCGGCCTCGTCGTAGAAGGAGAGGGTATCGTCCCCCAGCGTCGTCCGGCGTTTCAGGGCGAAAAATTTGGCCTCGAACTTCGTCTTGAAGTGATGCCTCAGGACGATCAGTCCGCCCGGAGCGAGCAGCCCGCGCTTCTTAATGACCTTGAGAGGGTTGCGCTCGTCGAGGAGCCGATAGGGGGGATCGAGGAAAATGACGTCGAATCGATAGTTCTCTCCCGCCAGCTGGATGACGGCCCGGTTGAACTCCATGGCCACGACGCGGGTCTTGTCGTCCGCCTCGACCTTGGCGATGTTGTGCCGCAGGACGGACAGGGCCGCCGGAAGCTGTTCGATGAAGACGGCCTCGGCCGCGCCGGCGCTGAGGGCTTCGATGCCGATCGAACCCGTGCCGGCGAAGCCGTCCAGCACTACCGTGCCCTGGAGCTCCCCGCGCAGAATGTTGAACAGCGCGGTCTTGAGCTTGTCGGGCATGGGGCGGACCTGCGGGTGGGCCACCTTTTTCAGCCGCTTGCCCCGATAGATGCCGCTGATGACGCGAATCATGGCGCCTCAATAATAAAGGGTGAATCGGCCGTCGGACGTCCGGACGTCCCGGATCCCCGGCGGGAGCGGATGCCAATCGCTGATGCTCTTAGCGTCGGTCTTCCCCAGCTGCGAAGCGACGAAGACGATCATGTCCAGCATCATCAGCGGGACCCTCTCCTTCTCGAGAAAGATGTCCTTGAATTCGAAGCGGATGTGTCCGTTCTCGACGAAGAGGGCGCCCATAAAATACAGGTTCATCTGTTTCTTGATGAAGGACGGTATTTTGTGGGCGCTGAAATCGAGCTCCATCCAACCTTCGATCCGGTTGCCTTCATAAAGTTTGATCCGGGCGTCGCGGAGCACATCCTCCCGGCTTTCGCGGAGGCGGTGACGGATGTAGACGTTCAGGTCGTTGTCGCTGAAATCCTCCCGGCGCAGCGGGCCCCTCGGCCGGGCCGATTTTTCGATGCGCTCGAGGGCCTCGCGGATCCGGCGGGCCTCGACGGGTTCCCCGGATTTTTGGACGCCAAGGCCCCAGGCGAAGGCCGCTCCGCAGGCCAGCGTCCAAAAAGCGGCGAAAACAAACATCCGTCTCATGAGACGTCCATGCTAACAGAATCCCCCCGGAGGGACAAGGCGGGCGCGGGACGATCAGCGTGCGGGCGCCGAGTAATTCTTGCTTAATCCCGAGATGAGAACGGCTTTTATTGCATCACTCCACTCGTAGAAAAATGCGCTTGAACAGGAAGACCCAGGGGGCGGCGACCCGCCAGGCATAATGGCCCCAAACGCCTCTCCCCCGGCGGGCGGGATAATAATGGGACACCCAGGATCGGGGCGGAAAAATGATGGTCGGCAGGACCCGGCAGGCTTCGGCCATCCGGCGCCGGCGGGCCAAGGCAAACAAGGAGGGCAGATAAAAAGGCGCTGGGGGGACGATTCGCCGGGCGGCCACGGCGGAAACCGGCCAGAATGACTTCAGCACGCCTTTTTCCCAGAGCCGCAGAGCGAAGGCTTCGGCCGTCCCGCGCGGTAGGGTGTCGGGCCAAAGCACGTCGACCAGGCGCAAGGCCCAGGACACGGAAGCGACGAGGCCTTCCTGTTCAGCGAGGCCGGCGGCCGACCGCCAATCGATCGGGGTCCGTCGGGCCATCTCGGCAATATCGACCAGCCAGGAGAGCCGCGCATATGAATGCTGCTGGGCGTGGATCGCGGCGTAACAAATTTCATGCTCCCAGGGCATGACCCAGGCCGGAGCCCCGCTCAAGATCGTTTCCCGCGCCGCCTTCCAAAAAACCTCGGGCGCGCGAAGCGGCATATGCAGGCCGAGAGGGTTCAAATGAACCTCGACCGATATTCCGTATTTATTATAGACGGGAGAAACCAGCCAAGCCGCTCTCTCGCGGCCCTTTCCCCCATACGGGCGCGGATCCCCTTCTACGATGAAACCGGCCCGCTCGAGAATCCGCCGCAGAGCGGGCCCGTCGCGGGGCGGAACGAGCAGATCGGCGTCGAGAAAAGGGCGCAGGCCGGGCTCCGGATAGAGGGATTCGGCCCAATACGCGCCCTTCATGACGATGACGTTCAGGCCCGCATCTCGTGCGTCCCGCAGCAGGGAACCGAGAACGCTTTGCATCCGAAACTGCCGGGACACCCCGGCATAGTACACCCGGCGAAGCGCGGAACGCAGTTCCGGCGAGACCCGGACGTCCGCCCCGAGGTGGCGATAGAGAAGGGGGGCGACGCCTTCGCGAACGGCATCGCGGAAAAGACGGCCCGTGCCCGGCCCCAGCCCGGCTATGAGCGCATCGCGCTTCGTCCGGTCTTGCGGGTCGAGATCGACGCGACTACACAGGATGAGGAGCGCCGTTTCGGGACGAAGGTCATTCACTAGAGGACCGCTCGGGCGCACCATCGCACGGGACGCCTTGGCCCCTCTCGTTCGTCCCGGCGGCGTGTTTTACTTGATCGAGGAAACCGATTTTTTGTCGGCCACCCTGACGATCCCGGCCAAGGCCCCCACGCCCCCGACTTCCGTAGCGATGCCGGAAGGGGTGAGGAAAAAGGGCGGGACGCCATTCTTGCGCATCAGATACACGCCGTCTCCGATATGAACATCACGGACGATGGAGATGACGGGCTCCTGGCTGGACAGAGCAAGCTTGATGTCGGCCCCGCCCAAACGCATGGCCGTTACGTACTGGTAGAAATTCGTCTGAATGCCGCGGACCCGAATCCGGTCGCCGACTTGTAAAAGGCCTCTCTCGATGAATACCTCCATACTCATGGCCGCGGGCAGGAACTGGACGACGCGGCCGAGGCGGGCTCCGTTGTCGTTGACGCTTTGCTCGCGGGCGATTTCCTGCATCGACTGGCGGATTTCGTTCCCGTACGGGTTGAGCGAGATCGACAGCTTGGTCGTTTCGTTCTCGATGATTCCCACCAGCTCATTGGAGTTGAAGTCCCCGGCGCTCGCGGTGATCCCGAAGTCATAGATGCCCTTGGCCAGGTTTTCGATCTTGAAAAAGCCCGCTTTGTCCGTGGCCTGGGCCTCGTAGATGGCCCCGCTGTTGATGTTGCGGAGCTTGATCGTCGCGCCCGGAACCGGCGTCGAGCCGTCCTTCTCGTAGATATACCCGATCAGATTGCCGCGGGCCGTCGTTTGCGCCGCGGCCGCGGAGCACAGCAGCCCCACGACGCAAGCGAAACCGAGAAACAAAGAAAGACAACCTTTCCCCGCCTGGCGTTGGCTCATTTTATTTCTCCTCGGCCTCTATTATCATAAACCACAAAGACTTAGCTGTCAAGACCGTCGTCCCGATGGGGACGCCGGAGCGGAGCGGGCAGTGTCGGGATTCCCTGCCGGGGACGGTTCGGAGGCCGGTTTGATATCCAGGCCGGCCAAGCCCAAGGCTCCGTTCCAGGGCAGGATCTCGAGTTTGTTTTCCCCCACTTGGGGAGTCAGATGAAAGCTCAGGCCCCCCCCATCGGGGAGAAAATCCTCCCAGATGACCCGGTGGTTGAAATAGAACCCCACAAAAGTCCGGGGAGCCGCTTCGTCCACGGCCAGCCGCAAATCCAGCCGGATTTCCCCCCCGTCCAGCAGGAGGGTCTGGGCAAAGGCTGTTCCTTTGGGAACACGGATCCCGGACCAATCGACGGTCCGGGCCGCGGACGCAGATTTGATTTCCCTATCAATCGCGCGAAGGCCTTCGACGTCGCTCAGCCGTTCATAGTTCCGCCGCAGTTTGAAGAGAAGTCCGATTCCGCCGCCGTCCGCGGCACGCGATTTCTGGTAGAAAGCGTTCGATTCATAGAGATAGTCCAGCTTCTGGTAGGCGTCCCCGACGAGCTCCAGGACCGCAGCGTAATCCTTTTTCGCCGCGTCGGGCACCATTAGGACCCCTTTTTCCAGGGATTGTCCGGCCTCGGTGATTTCCCGGTAGCGGTTCTGTTTGAACGAAAGGTTCATCTCGAAAGCCAGGCGGCGCAAGTCCTTGCCGCCCGACTCGATCCGGTCGCCTATCAGGCCGCGGCTCCGCAATCCCCGATCCAACTCCCCGACGGCCGCAACGTTTTGCTCCTCTTCCAGATAGACGAGCACGTCGGGAAGGACTTCGTCGAGCACGCGGGCCGTTTCCAGGCGGGCGTGGACGATCCCCAGCGCCAGCGTGCTTCGGAGGGTCCGGAACTCGGCCTCATCGATGGCCGGTTTTCCGGCCAAGGCCTGGTAAAACCGGATGCCGCGAAGAATGTCCAAGCCGCGCCGGAAATGGGCCTCCGCGTTTTTCAGCTTGAACGCCTTGAATTCGCTTTGGCCGTCCGCCGCGGCGGCGCGGGCTTGGCCGAATTCCAGCGTTTCGGCCAGGACCAGGGCCGCGATCCGCTCGCTTCGGTCCAGCGATCGCTCGGCCAGGAAACGGGCGAATCGGCGATAGACCTCGGCGTCCCCGGGGAGGACGGCTTTGATGACTTCATAATCCCGGACGTGGAGCGCCCAGGTATTGAGGACGTCCAAAAGCTTGTCCTCCCGGCGGCCGCTCAGGATCGTCCGGAGGAGACCTTGGGTCAGTCGTTTTTCCCCGCCGGTGAGCGAGTCCCATTGCGAGAGGAGAAACCGTCCGGCCCCGTCGACGATTTCCGGATCCTGCAGGCCGAGCCGGGCCGCCTTGAGATATTCCTCGAAGGGGCGGCCGACGCCGGGAATTCCGACCAGGCGGAAGTATTCGAGGCCCTGGGCCAGATCGAAATGGGCGGCGGCGGAAAGCGGGTTGAGGGTCAACGACCTGGTCAGCGCGGCCAGGGAGGCCTGGAAATGGGCGTCCCGCGGCCCGGCTTCACCCATCTCGTCCGCCCCGGCCTCAAAATGGGCCTGGCCCAGGAGCCGGTTGAGCTCGTCGTTCACCGGAAGCACGGCCTGTTCCTTGTCCAGGATGGCGATACGCGCCTCCGCGGAAATTTCCCTCTTGGCCGCGGCGACCAGGGCCGCGCCGCGGAAGAACACCACGTCGGCCGCGGCCGCGGCCACGAGGAGGAAAATGAAGACGGCGCGTCTCACCATGTCAGGCCTTGCGGTAGTATGCGGTGGTGTAGGTCAGACCCAGCACGACGGAGAACAGAAGCATATTGGCCGGGATATGAAGATTGAAATCCGTAATACTATGAACCAGAATCGCGGCGATGGACACGAAGCCCCCCATGCCCAGACCCTTGATCTGGAAGTGGCGGCGTTTGGACCAGGTCAGAAAACCGTCGACGACCAGGAAAGCAATCGTCCCGAAAAGCGCGGCGAAGCCGAGCAGCCCGAGGTCGGAAAGATATTCGAGATAATCGTTGTGGGCATGCGTCAGCCGGCCCTCCAGGGGGATGGTCCCGTAGGCCGGATACACGTCGGCAAATGTGCCCAGTCCGGTCCCGAAAACGGGATAATCACGGAAAACGGCCAAGGCGCTGGTCCAGTAATGCGGGCGGCCGTTTTGAAGGAGATGATCATCGGCGAAACGCCCTATGGTCACCTCGACGCCCGCGTAGAGGGCGGCGATCGTCACCAAGACAAAGACGGCCTTCAGGAAATTCTTGATCCAAACCTGTCGATAGCGCTTGGCGCTGAAATGGAAGACGGTCAACTCGAAGAACAGGATAAAAATAAATAGCAGAACGAACACGCCCGAACGCGAACGGGAGCGGACCATGGCCAGGGCCATGACCACTACGGCGATCATAATGAGGATGTTGAGGGAAAATCCCTTGCCCGTCACCTGGGCGATTTTGTCCGGCCAGCGCTTGCCGGCCAGCGAAAACAGATCGATGCGGGCGATGATCAGCCCCACGGCCAGCGGAAGGATCATTTCCAGATATCCGGAGAAATGATTGCGGTTGACGAACGTCCCGGTCGCCGAATCCAGATTATAGACCTTAGCGAAGAACAGCACCCGCGGATGATCCCGGAACAGCTCGAAAAGCCCATAGAAGGCCTGGAAAGTCCCGGCCGCCGTGAGAACGATCATCAGCCGCAGGATCTGGCGGCGATGGGTGAACGTCCGGACCACCAGGAAACCGATCAGGACATAAGCCAGAATTTCGAGCGCCGCGCGGAGGCTGTGAAAGGGGGCCAGGGAGAGCGTCAGCGCGCCCGCCCCGGAAAAGCCGGGGGTGAACTGCTCATGGACGGCGGCCGCCCGGGGCGAAACCAAGGCCACCAGGGCCTTGGGCAGGGGGACGACCTGCAGGGCCAGCAGGCCTGTCAGGGCTCCCAGCAGGCGGCGCGGCCAGATCAAGCGGGCCGTCATCCGGGCATTGAGCGGGGGTCTCCGGACGGTCAGCGCATAGACAACGGCTAAAAACGCCGCCGCCAATTCAATGGCCAGGATCGCCCCGTCATCCACGGATGCCGCGGGCAGAGGGCTCATGACGAGAAGGGTGAGGATCCCGTATTCGACGATCTTCGTTCCGATCGCTTCGCGGGGAGCGGGAAGCGAGGCCGTGGCCGCCACCTTCGCTCTGGGCTCCTCCAAAGACGATCCAACGGGCTCCGCCAGGAGCCGGCCCGGCGCATCCCTCACGGTCGCGCCCGTCCTTTACCCCCTTTGTCCGGCGCGGCTTCACCGACGCTTTTGTCCCCGTAATATTCGTACCGGAAATAACTGGAGGATCGGCCTACCCGGCGGGCCTTGACATCGTTTATGATGATGCCGACGATCACGGCCTTGGCTATGCGCAGATCCTTTATCGTTTTCAGCAGCCCATGCCGGTTTATCTTGGCGTCCCGGACGACGAGAACGGTCCCATCGGCCACGGAACTGACGATGACCGGATCGATGACGACCAGAGCCGGGGAGGTATCAATGAGAATCATTTGGAAATGGTTCTTGAGGATTCCCATCAGCTCCCGCATCTTCCGCGAATTCAGGAGCTCGGCCGGATTCGGGGGGCACGGCCCGCTGGGTATGATCCACAGGTTGTCGATGGCCGTCTTCTGGATGGCGTCCTTCAGCTCGACCCGGCCGGCCAGGTGGTTCGAAAGACCGCCCCGGTTGCCCACTTGGAAGATCTTGTGCTGGCGGGGTTTGCGCAGGTCGGCGTCGATGGCCAGCACGCGCTCCCCGAGCTGGGCGAAGGAGACGGCCATGTTGGCCACGACCGACGATTTCCCATCCTCGGGCGACGTGCTGGTGAAGACCAGGGTGCGGGACGCGCTGTCGTCCTTGGCAAAAAGGATGGCCGAGCGGATCATCCGGTAGTCCTCGGCGATGGCGATCTTGGGGAACAGATGATTGATCAGCTCGACCTGGCTGATCTTGGCCAATTCCGAGACGTTCTCGCCCGGCGTGTCGCCGTACAAATTCCCATAGACCGATGTGTAGGTTCCGTTCTTCTTCGTCTTGTTGGACGAGAAATGGGGAACGACCCCCAGCATAGGCAGCCCGGTCAGCCTTTCTATATCCTCCGGCCCCTCGACCGAGCTGTCGAGGAAGTCGGCGATGAACGCCAGGCCGATCCCGCAGATGAGCCCGAGCAGGAGGGCCACCAACAGGTTCCGGCGGACGTTGGGCGAAACGGGAATTTCGGGAATAAGGGCGGTGTCGACGATCTTGATATTGCTCGTCCCCATTCCGCTCAGCCGGGCCGAGATCCCGGTCTCTTCCTCTTTGGCCTGAAGGGTGCTGACGAGCTGCCGCTTCTGGGTGATCTCGCTGTCCAGCGTTTTAAACAGGATGCTGTCCCGGTTCATCCCCGAAATTTCGGTCCGCTTCTCGTCTAGGCGGTTGCGCAGGCTGGCCACCTTGTTTTGGGAAGCTTCTAAGTCCGATCGGGCCGCGTCCACGGCCTTTCTGATCTCCGTCTCCAGCTGGGAAACGGCGGTGTCCATCTTGGCCTTGACGGCGATGAGAGCGGGATTGTTGGAGCCCAGGATCCGGCTCTTATCGGCATAATCACTCTGCAGCTGGACGAGAGTCGTACGCAGAACTTGAATGGTCGGGTTGTTGATGAATTGGGGGAGAGCGTCGACGCGCAGGTTGCGCATCTGGCGGTAATTGATCTCAGCATTGACCGCGGCGACTTGGGCATCGCCATAAGCGGCGTTCAGCTGAGTGAATTCCGCCAGGGCGCTGTTGTCCTTGTCGCTCAGCGTGACGATCTTTTTCTGGTCGCCGTATTTTTGAAGGGCGGCTTCTTTTTTGGCCAGATCGTCGCGCAGGTCGGAAATCTGTTTGGCCAGGAAATCCGACGTCTGGCGGGTGGCCTCGGAGCGCGATTCGATGGAAAAGTCGATGTATTCCTTGGCCACGGCATTGACCACGTCCGCGGCCAGGCGCGGGAACGGCGAAACGAAGGACAGGGAAACCAAGCGGGTCTCAGTAATGGGGGTTATGCGCAATCCGCCCAGGACGATTCCCGCATAAGCCGCCGATCCGTCGGCCGGCGGCGCGGCGGGCGTTTCCGGCGCGGCCGCCTCCGTTTTTCGGCCCCGCAGCCAGCGGAAGCTGAGAACGCTCTTGACCATCTGGATCAGGCTGCGCCGGCCGGCCCGGGGGTCCTTGAGCTCAGCGCGCTCGGCCAAGTTCAACTTCTTGGCGACGCGCTCGGCCAGACGGCGGCTTTGGAGAATGCGGAGCTGGGTGTTGAAATAAAACCCCTGCCAGTCGCTGTTCAGGCCGGCCGTCGAATTGAAAAGGTCCTGGATCGTCAGCATCCCGGATCCCAGATCCTCGATGAGGATGGTGGCCGAGGCCTCGAAAAGGGGCGTCGTGCTGAAGGAAATGACGCCGGACGCGGCTAGCAGGACGGCCGTCACCGTGACGATGACCCACTTCCTCTTCAGAATGATCCGCCAGTAATCGAGGAGGTCGATCTCTTTTTTGCCGGTTACCGTGTTGGTCCTATCCATTTTCATTCTCGCGTCCTCCCCCTCCTCGCCGGGGGTGAGGCCCATTTAAAACAGGGACTGAGGCACGAAAACGATGTCGTTTTCCATCAGCGGAACGTCCTTGGCTTTGTTGTGCAGGATCGCTGAAACGTCCACGATGATCTCCCGTTCCGTCCCCTTGGAATCCTTGCGCCGAATGACGACATGGCCTTTGCGGGCCCGCTCGGTGAAATCTCCGGCCTTGGCAATCGCCTGGGTGATCGTCGGGATTTGAGACTCGAGGACGGACAGGGCCCCGGGGTTGCGGACCTGGCCCATGACGTAGATCTGGACGGTGCGGTCGACCTGGACATTAACGATGTCGCCGGGCTGGAGGAAAACATCGAATTTCGTCTCGCCTTTCACGAAGAGATCGCCGGTTGGAATGTGCAAGGCGTTGCTGGTCCCATCGGGCAGATACCGGATGATCAGAATCTCGCGTCCATAATCGCGGGTGATCCCCCCCGCTTTGGAGATAACCTGCATCAGGGTCTGGCGGCCTATCAACTGGACGAAGCCCGGTTCCTTGACCGCGCCCTGCACGGAGACGAGATTGCCCTGGAAATCCTTGACTGTGACCTGGACCTGGGGATCCTGCATCAGGTGCTTGTCGATCAGGAGCTGGGCCAGTTTTTTCTCCAACTCTCTGATGGTGAGCTTTTCGACGATCACTTCACCGACATAGTTGATGGTGATCTTGCCGTCCTCTGTGACGCGGGCGAGCGTATTGAACATCTCCCCTTGGGCGACCTTGATCTCCAGATAGTCATTGGGGCCGATCTTGTAATCGGCTGCGAAGCGGGCCGGCACCTGTTCCTGGGCGAAACCCGCCGCGGCCATGGCGCACAAAGCCGCTATGGCCAACGCGATGATCGGTCTATGATCAGGATTCATAACCGTTTCCTTCGTGCCGGGCTAGAACCGCTGGCTGAGGTACGCGCTGATGACCCGGCGCCGGCGATCCCAGCCGGGCAAGCTCGATGTCCAGCGGATCTCGTTCCAGCTCAGGCCGAAATCGATGCTGGTGAAGATCCGGAAAACCAGCCCGACGGAATTCGACCGGTGACGGTCGCGGCGGCGGACCGCCACTTCCTCTCCGGTCTCGGGATTTCTGATAAAAAATTCCGCATAGTCGCCGAGACCGTACTCATAATTATAAGCGAGGCTCAGGAACGCTGTCAAATAGAGCGAGATCCCCCCGCCGTAGTCGTTCTCGATGAAATAGACGACGTCCTGGTAGAAGGAAAATGGGTTGTCCCGGCGGTAGAGGAGGCGGATGCCGAAACGCCCGAACCGGCCCTCCAGCTCGGTCCGGACGATCAATCCGGAAAAACTGGGGAACGGACCGGTCTTGAGCGTGAATTTTTTATAGCCCAAAGCCAGCGTGCCCCTCAGGTTGCCGGTCAAGGGAAAGCGCAGTCCCCCGCTCACGGAGACGGCCTTAGAGTCCCGCCAAGCCGAGCCGGCTGCGGCGAAGGCATACTCAACATAGCCGGCGCTGACAAACAGGAATCCCTCATAAAACAGGGGATAATTGAATTCCAGGGTCAGGCCCTTTTCGCGCCGGTTGAACGCCGAAGAGAGCGGCGCGGTAACATCCTCGAGGCGGAAATTTTCGACGGCGATATTCCTTTGAAAAACCGTGAGATTCAGAGACGTTTTTCGGGCCGTCTCGAAAGCCAGCCCCGCGTCAAACCCCTTGGTTTCCCCCGTCACCAGGCTCCCGATTTCGGAGGACAACGGACCGCGGTGCTTCTCGTATTGATAATTGCCCGAAAGGACGAACCGGCCGAACAGCAGCGCCTTGGCCCCATAGCTGTAACTGTTGGCGAATTCCCGGCGGTTTTTTTCGTGAAGATAAAAGGAATATTCCGGGGCGTCGCGCGCCGAGAGCAGGATCCAGCGGCCCAACGGGCAGTACGCCTTGGCCTCCGCAACGATGTTCGCCGTATAATCGCCGCGGCCTTTGGACTCGAAATAGACATTGTCGTCATAGCCCAAATTCAGGAGCGACAGCAAGGGAAAAATGTAGAACGGGCCGAGACGGATGCGGGCTTTTTGGACTCGGGCCCATTCCTCCTGGAAGGTCCGGTAGGATTGGCCGGACGCGGGCCCGGCCAGGGCCGCCCAAAGCGCGCTGCAAAGAAGGACAAGGGCCGGTCGTTTCATGAGCGGAACGGTTTCTCGATCATGGCCAGAACTTTTTCAGGAACGCGGGCGAGCGGCCGATTTCGCCGAAGATGCGGAAAACGGGAGTCTTGCGCAGAAGATCGACGATCAGGCCGCTCTGCCAATCAAACTGTCCCTTGGCCCGGACGAGCGGGATGATCCCGTCCTGCCGGGCGACATCCATGAGTCTCTCGATTTGCCGGTCGTCCAGGGCGGCGAACGCCTTGCGGACATAGTGCCCGACCAGGATCTCGCGTTTCAGGACGGCCCGCCACAAGCGGTCGTATTCGGACAGGAAGGAAGCCCGGAAATCTCCGACCTGGAACGCTTTGAGGACGATGTCCGAGGCGGCCCGCGCGCCCAGAAGACCGAAATAGATCCCTCCGCCCGTGGTCGTCTTGACCTGGCCGGCCGCCTCGCCCACCATCAGGACGCGCTCGCCGGAAGTTCGCGCCACCAGGCCCTGGGCGATGGGTTTGATGCGCATGGTCTTCTCGGCCGCTCCTCGGCCATTGACCAGTTTCAAGGCGTCCAGGAGACCCCTGAAACTGCGCCGCGGATCACCCTCGGTGATGAGTCCGATTTTCATCCGGCCGGGCGTCGTCGGCACGGCCCAGCCGAACGCTCCCGGCGCGATGCCCGTTCCCAGGTAAATGGACGGAATCGCCCCCGCGGAAATATCGGCCTCGGATTGGACGCCGCGCAGAAACGCGCGGGGCGAACCCAACCCCAGACCTGATTGGAATTCGTGCCGGATCCCGGTGGCCAGGATGAGGAGGGTCGCCGTGCAGATTCCGCTTTCCCCGGCTTCCGAACGCGTCCGGAGCCGGACCCCTTTCGAGGAGACGACGACGGAAACAACCCGCGTGCCGGTCCGGATTTCCGCTCCGGCCCGCCGGGCCGTCTCGGCCAAGCTCCGGTCGAAGCGACCGCGGTCGACGATCCCGGCGAAGGCGGAGGGGTGATCGTAAAGGATCGAACGTCCGGAAGGCCCGACCACCGCTATGGAGCGTAAATCGCCCAGGAGAGAATCCTCGGGAATCCCGAATTTGCGGAAGAGGTCCCGGCCGACGATGCCCGTGCAGACCACATCGTCGCCGATTTCCTCTTTCTTTTCGAAGACGCCCGCACGCAAGCCCTGCTCCGCCAGCAGGCGGGCGGTTTGCAGGCCGCTCGGGCCGCCGCCGACGATGATCACATCGAAATCGGACATGGGATGCGAACGCCCTCCCCGAAAAAATATATCGGCGTATTATAGAGAAATTCCCCGTCCTTTGACAACTGCGAATTTCGAGCCTCCTCACAGCTTCGATTCGCGGGATTCCCAGTGGCCGCGAAAGGTGATCCAGAACGACAGAACGATGAGCCGGAGGTCGAACCAGAAGCTGCGCTTGCGGATATAGAGGAGATCGTACTTGAATTTCTTCCGCCGCGGAGTATCCCCGGGCAGGAAAATCTGGGTCAGCCCGGTCAGCCCCGGCCGGACGACGTGGCGCTCCCGGTAGCCGGGGATCTCCTCGATCCCGCGCTGGTCGGGATGGCCGTAGACCTCTTTTTCCTGCGGCCGCAGGGCGCGCGGCCCGACGAAGCTCATGTCGCCCTTGAAGATGTTGACGAGCTGGGGCAGCTCGTCCATGGCCGTGGCCCGCAGGATGCGTCCGACCCGGGTGACGCGGGGATCGTTCTCCACCGCCTGGACCGCGCCGTGGTTTTTTTCGGCATCGGGGATCATGGAGCGGAATTTCAGCACTTTGAACGGGCGCCCGTTGCGGCCGACCCGGGCTTGACCGTAAAACACGGGACCGCGCCCCTCGATCTTGATTGCGGCAAAGATGATCAGCCACAGCGGCGAGGACAGGAGCAGGCCGAGACCGGAGAGAGCCATGTCGAAGGGGCGTTTCAAGAACAATCCCCGGACGAGACGGCGGAGAGCGGGCCGCGCGGTCATCAAGAACTTCCGGCTCGGCGCCGCGGCTCGGACAACATCCGGTCGAAAGCGTCCAGGACGGCGCGGCGCGAAAAATTCGCTTCGGCGTAGGCCCGCCCGGCCCGGCCCATCGCCGCGCGCCCCGCGGCATCCGCTTTCATCGTCCGGACGGCGGAAGCGATCGCCCCGGGATCGTCGGGCGGCGCGCACATCCCGCATCCCGTCTCCCGGATGAGAGTAAAGACCTCGGAATCCGGATGGGCCAGACCCAGGATGGGGCGGCCTGCGGCCATGAAATTGTAGAGCTTGGAGGGAACGGACAGCAGGGATTTTTCCTTGTCCAGCGGGACGAGTAGGACGTCCGCGGAGCCGAGCAAGTCGGGCAGGTCGGCATAAGGCTGAAAGGGGAGGAAGAGGACGTTCGGAAGGGCCATGTCCGCGGCCTTGGCCGTCAAGTCCGGCTTTTTCAGCCCTTCGCCGACAAGGACGATGCGGATGTCGGGGTCGTCCTTGAGCCGTCCGGCCGCCTCCAGAATGCACTCGAGGGTCGCCGAACTGCTGATCGAGATGGTCCCCGAATACATCAGCACGAACCGGCCATCCAAGCCGTAACGGCGGGCGACGCGATTATCCTTGGGCCGGGGGCTGAGGATGTCGGTGTCGACCCAATTGGGCAGGATGTCGATTTTCCCGGCGGGGACGCCTTTGGCCGTCAAATTCTTCTTGAACCCCTCGCTGATGACCAGGATCTCGCTCGTGTGCCTATAGATCCACTTTTCGAAGGCCTGGGCCAGGCGGACAAGGAAGGGATTCCGCAGCAGGCCCGATTCGATGGACAAGTCAGGATGGATGTCCTGGACGTTGAGGACGACGCGCGCGCCCCGGAGGCGGCGGGCCAGGACGCCGGTGACGCCGAGTTGGAGCGGCGGCAGGCGCAGGAAGACCACATCCCCTCGCTTGACCGTCAGGAGATTGAGCCAGGTCCAGAACGTGTAGATCGTCCAGGCGAGGAGGCGGCCGATATGATGGACGGTGAAATTCGTCAGGATGCGCTTGACCCGGAAGCCGTGGGACCTCTCCCGGACATAAAACCGGCCCTGATAGCCCATGTTGTGAGGCGGTCGGGGCAGGGTCGTGATCACCTCGACGATGTGGCCGCGGGCGGCCAGTCCCTCGGCCAGCTCGTTCATGAGGATCGGGGCGCTGCCGAATTCGGGGAGGAAGTACATGGTGTGGATGAGAATTTTCATTCCGGTTTTCCCCGTTCCGCGCCGGGAAGGACATCCAGGCCGGCCAACAGCCCGATGTAAGCGGCGGCCGGGACGAAAAGAAGCAGATCCACGCCGTAAAACGCCCCGGTGGATTCAAAAAAGCCCCGTGCGGTCAAAAACCCGACGATCAGAATGGACTCGAACAGGTAAGGCCGATCCGGCCCCCCCACGTCGCGGGCCCGGAGCAAAAGCCGCGATTTGATGATGACGACCCACAAGCTGATGAAGGCGGCGGCAAAGAAAAAAGCCCCGATCAGACCGCCGTGCAGGGCGGCATGCAGGTAACTGTTGTGCATATGCTCGGAATTGAGGAGGATGCGATCGGCGTTGAACCCCCAGCCGAGAAAGGGCGAGTGCCTGATCTGCTCGATTCCCCTCTGCCAGGTGTATTGGCGGCCGGTCAGATCGATGAGGTTGTCCATCTGGCTCCGGGCCCGCAGCCTGAACCCGGACACATAAGCGCCGGCGGCCATGACCGGGCCGATGAACAGATACCGCCAGTCCACGCCAAGGAGAAAAACGAGCAGCACCGCGGTCACCGCCAGGCCCAAAAGCGCCGTACGCGATTGGGTCTGCAGAAGAAGAAAGAACGCCGGCGCCAGGAAGACCGGCCAGATCAGGCGGACTTTCGTCCGCGTGGTCAGAAAGCGAACCGTACAGACGATGATGACGACCAGCGCGAAACGGCCGGCCCCATTCGTCCGCTGAGTGCCGAGGCCGAAGGGGAGCGTATACTGATCGAACGGCGGCAGCCGGCCCCAACCGATACGCAGGGCTTCGGGCAGGATGTTCAACATCAGGAAAAAGAAGCAGGCATAGTTCATCCGCATGACGAGCCGGAGGAAAGCCGCGGCGGTCTCTTTCTCCACGCAGAACCAGATGACCAAGACGGGAGAGATATAGAGCCCCAGCCAATACATGGACGATTCCACGAGCGGCGACAAGAAGAGAGAGGAGATCAGGCCGATCAGGCAATACCCGAAGAGATAACCGAGCGGAGTGCCGGCGAAGGGAAATTTCGGGCGTTTGGCCAACAGCCAGACGATGCAGAGGTAAGCGGCGAGGAGCGGTAAAAAAGCCCGCAGGCCCTGAATGTAGCCCAACGTGCTCTTTTGCATCAGCACGGAGGTGGCGTTGGAGATGCCGGTGAACATGCCGCCCCAGACAAGGCCCCAGAGAAACGCCGCGTAGATCATCGCCCTCAGTCCATGGACGATCCCAGCGCGAAACGGTAGATGTCCTGGAGCCTCTCCCCTTCCCGCTCATAAATATAAAATTCCTCGACCCGGCGCCGGGCGGCCCGGCCCAGCGCCCGGCGGTGTTCAGAATCCTCCTCAAGTCGAATCAAGGCCTCGGCGAACCGCTCGGCAACGACACCAGGTTCGCCGGGCGCGATCTTGACGCCCCAAGCCTCCTCGATGTGCGACCCCGGGCCGCCCGAATCCAGGACGACGACGGGCTTGCCCGCGGCCATCGCTTCGACCACCACGGCGCCTCCGCCGTCGCGGAAACTGGGGAAGATGAAGACATCGGCGGTGGACATGGCTTGCAGGAGATCGGCCCGGGCCATCCAGGGGACGAACGTGACTTTGTCCTGGACGCCGAGCTCGGCAACGAGCGCCCGCAGGCGGGGTTCCTGCTCGCCCATGCCGATGATCCTGAACCGGGCGTCTGGATGTCGGGCCGCGAACAGGGCAAAGGCCTTAACGGCCAGGGCGAAGCCCTTGAGACGGTGCATACGGCCGGAGGTCAGGACTTCGAACGGGCCGTCCGACGGGGCCGAGACGGGCATCCGGGCCAGGTCCTCCTGGGACATCCCGTTGACCGGAAAATAAAAGACCTTGCCCCGGTCCTTCTCGGGGATCTTAGCCCGCGTTTCTTTGTTGCAGACGAGAATGGCCTTGGCCTTCCGCAGGCAGCGGCGGCGGATATAATCGTGCCGGCCGCCCCATTGGGCCGTCTGCCTGGCCCGTTCAGCGAACCGGCCGTAGGCCGTGTATTCCTTCAGGAGAGGCTTGGGCGTCCTCTGGCCGCCGCCGACGGGGCCGTGGATATAGGGCACCGGAAGGAACGCCCCGATGAAGCTCCCGATCCAATCGTTGCCGAACGTCAGATGATGGGCCAGGTCAAACCGATGTTCGCGGTGCAGCCGTCGAGCCAGGCGCCAAGCCGCGAATTGCCAGAAATAATAATAGATGCGCTGCCCAAAATCGATCTTGTAGAGCGCCCCCAGCGGCCTGGGCAGGTCGAGAAAATGGAAATGGACATCGGGGTATGCGCCTTCCGCCTGAGCTTTCTCGACACCCGGTCGATTGTAGGTGTGGGTGATGACCCAGACTTCGTGGAAACGCCGGATCTGGCCGACGAGGCGCCAGCCGGTGATGTCTTCGCCGGGGTGGAGCTGGAACGAGCTGGTCGGATTGCAGGCGTAGGCGGAAACCAAGACGCGCAGTCGTTTCATGATCGAACCTCTCGACGGGAAAAGGTGGCCAAGCCTGGCGCGGCGCCGATCGGGTTCCCCGCGGTCCGGGCCATGGTTTTCCAACCGGAGGGGACCCGATCAAACAGGCTGCCGCCCTCGGGGTTCGTCATTTCGGACCTGTTCGAATCATGCCGGCGGATCCGCGGCGCGCGTCTTTGGACGGCGCCGGGCGGATTTTTCATCATTTCCATGATAGTACAGCGGCCGAACGGAGGCAATCGTCGGGGCGGATGAACCCTAAGGTGATTTTCCCTCCTCTCCCCTCATCGCCGGGGGTGACCGACGCGTTTTTTTTGACAAAGCCCTCGACTCCGATTATAAATAAGTGCGTACCGCATGAACAGAAAACGCCCTTTCGCGACTCTCGCCCTATCAGTCGCCCTGGGCGCGGACGAGCGGGAGCGGCTCGCCCAGCTCCTCCGGCGCCTAACCAAATAAAAAACAAAGGACCATTCTCATGACGCAAATAGAAGCGGCCCGCCGCGGGCGCCGGACGGAGGCCCTCGACACGGTTGCCGCCGCCGAGGGCCGCCGCGCGGACGATCTTCTCCCCCTGGTCGCGGACGGCCGCGTCATCATCCCCTGCAATCCCCGCCACGCCGGCCTGCGTCCGATGGGCATCGGCCGGTCTTTGCGCACCAAGATCAACGTCAATATCGGGACATCCCGGGATTTCCCGGGCCTCGACGAAGAACTGGCCAAAGTCGAGATAAGCCTGGCGCACGGGGCGGATGCGCTCATGGATCTCAGCACCGGAGGCGACCTGCCCTCCATTCGTCGGACGATTCTGGCCCGCGTCCCGATCCCGCTGGGGACCGTTCCCATCTACCAGGCGGCCATCGAGGCCATCGACCGGCGCGGTTCGATCCTGGCCATGAGCGGCGACGATCTGTTTGCGGCCATCGAGGCCCAGGCTCTCCAGGGCGTCGATTTCATGACCGTGCACTGCGGCCTGACCGCGAAGGCCCTCGAGCGCCTGCGCCGGCAGGGACGCGTCGCCGACGTCGTCTCCCGCGGCGGGGCCTTCCATGTGGCCTGGATCCTCCATCATCAGAAAGAGAATCCGCTGTATGAACAGTACGACCGCCTCCTTGAGATCGCCCGGACCCATGACATCACTTTGAGCCTGGGCGACGGACTCCGTCCGGGCTCGATCATCGACGCCACGGACCGGGCCCAGATCGAGGAGCTCCTGACCCTCGGCGAGCTCGTCCAAAGGGCTTGGGACGCCGGCGTCCAGGTGATGGTCGAAGGCCCGGGCCACGTTCCCCTTGACCAGATCGAGATGAACATCAAGCTCCAAAAACGGGTCTGCCGGGAAGCCCCGTTCTACGTCCTCGGTCCCCTGGTCACCGACATCGGGGCCGGCTACGACCACATCGTCTCGGCCATCGGCGGGGCCATCGCCGCCTCCGCCGGGGCCGACTTCCTTTGCTACGTCACGCCCGCCGAACATCTGGGACTGCCGTCGGTCGACGATGTCCGGGAAGGCCTGATCGCCTCCCGGATCGCCGCCCATGCCGCGGACATCGTCAAGGATGTACCCGGAGCGCGCGACCGGGACCGGGCCATGTCCGAGGCCCGCAAACGCCTGGACTGGGCCGCCCAGCAGGCGCTGGCCATCGATCCGCAAAAATTCGGCCGGGTCCGCAGCGAGCGGAAAACCGCGACCGAGGCCTGCTCTATGTGCGGTGAATTCTGCGCCATGCGCGTCGTCAGCGAATTCCTCGGCGCGACCGGAAAGGGCCATGACGGGCCCTGTTAAGGGCCTTCTCTTCGGCACGGCCGGGGTGCCCGATTCGTCTCCCCAGACCTCTACCCTCGCCGCCCTCGGCCATCTCCGGGACCTCGGGCTCGACGCGCTGGAAGCCGAATTCGTGCACGGCGTGAAGATCCAATCCGAGACGGCCCACAAGATCCGCGACAAGGCCGCCGCGCTCGGCCTGGCCTTGAGCGTCCATGCCCCTTATTATATCAGTTTCAACTCGCCCGAAGCGGGCACGCGCCTGCAAAGCCGCGACCATCTTCTCCGCTCGGCCCGCATGGCCCGGGAGATGGGCGCCCGCAGCGTCGTCTTTCACGCCGGCTATTACGGGGCGTCCAGCCCCGAGCAGACCTACGCGGCGATCAAGGGCGAAGTCCGGGAGGTCCTGGCCATCCTGCGGTCGGAGCGCAATCCGGTCACGATCCGGATGGAAACGATGGGCAAGAAATCGCAGTTCGGCTCGCTCGATGAAGTCTTGACCATGTGCCGGGAACTCGACGACCTGGCCCCATGCCTGGATTTTTCCCACATGTTCGCCCGGGAGGGCAAGGGCAACTCCAAGGTTGATTTCCTCCGCATCCTGCGCAAGGTCGAAAAACGCTTCGGACGGGAAGCGCTGCGGGACATCCACATTCACATCTCGGGGATCGCCTTCAATCAGAAAGGCGAGACCAAGCACCTCAACCTGGGCGAAACGAGCTACCGCTTCGAGGAATGGATCGAGGCCCTGCGCGACGTCCGCGCCGAGGGCCTGGTGATCTGCGAGAGCCCGGCCCGGGAGAACGACGCCCGGATGCTCAAGTCGCTCTATGAATCGTACGCCCGGAAGTCCTGAATCCCCATCCCGGCGGATTGTCATAGCCGCTGATGATCGAGAGGCGCGATCCCAGTCATCCATGCCCGAAGGCGTTAGCCCGGGCGTGGGCCACTTGGCAGAAGTAATCGACGGGCCTGTCCATTTCGCCGGTCTCGAGGTAAGCGCGGGCGGGGCACCAGAGGCACAGATTGACAATCGGGCAGACGTGGCACTTCTCCAGAAATTCTTTCCGATTTGATCGCAGATCCCGCACCCCAGGCGCAAAACTTCGCCAGGCCTCGGCCAGGGTTCCTTCGCGCAGGTCATAAACGCAATCCGGGTGCCCTAGGTCGGAGCAGAGACGGAAAAGACCATCGTAGCTGACGCTGAAACTGTTATTTCCTGCGCCGCAATGGAACAGGTGATCGCAGGCCGTGTGGGAAAGTCCGGGCATGATTACTACGGGGAGCAGTAAATATGTTACATAATCCTTACTGCTCCCCGAGTACTAGCCGGGCGGCAAAGACATCCGGGGTCAACTATATTCCGCCCGGCTTAGTAAATCTTCCCTAGACTTAAGCAGGATATCAGACCGTTGCTTATCCGCTTTTTCGATGGCGACGATGTCTTCGGGCGAGAGGCGTTCGGTACGGATATCGGCGTTGCGACCGGCATGGCCGTCAAAACGAAGGTGAAGGAACGGGTCGTAGCGGAAGTAATCCTTGGTCCGCTCGCGGCAGAAGCGAGCAATGGCCGGCAGTTCCGCCATGTTCGACCGCATGGCCATGGCCTTTAAGCGCGCCTTGACCCCGCTGTCGAAAAGGAGATCCAGCCCGTGCCTGAAAGCGGCGAAGAAGCCGGACCGTCTGGTAATGTTCTCGTAGGTCTCCCGTGTGACCCCATAAACGGTTACCTCGATGTCGCGCGGCGGGTACTGTTTGAAAAGCCGTATGTGATCTTCGTGGATGAGGGTGGCATTGGTGAGGACCGAAACCAGCAGTCCCCTGCGCTTGAGCCCCATGTAGATCTCCGGGAAGTCATCGCGCAGGAGCGGCTCGCCCCCCGTGATCAGACACCACATCGCCCCCAGGGAAACCGCCTCATCGGCAAGGTGTGCGATTTCATTCGGGGAAAAGCTCCTTAGCTTGAGAGGAACGGTCATTGGCCGGCAGGTTAATGTAACAGTGACGGCAGTCGTGGTTGCAGCGGGCGGTGATCTCCAGGTCGAAGGAAAGCGGTACGCGCTTGTTTCCCAGCCTGTCCCACAAGGAGTGATCCTGGATGGCGATGGATGCGATATTATTCCTTGTCATCAGGGGCCGACTTTCTTGCGCAACAGGGCGCCGCAGCATCTCCACGCGCCGCTGTCGCGTGGGAAGGCAGGAATACATTCGCGCCGAAAGCCACACCAGGTCATAGACCCCATCTGGTACATCAAGCTGCGAGATTTCCTGCACCAATCCTTCCAGGGCGACGCCCTGCCGCGCGGCGTTGGCTTTTGCCCTTTCCACCATTTCAGCGACAAAATCCACGCCTGGGTGACCTGCCCCCCTTAAATCGGTCCAGGTATAATGAGAAAAAATACCTGAAAGGAAGGAGTCATTATGGGCAGGGTACGGTTTTTGCCGGAAAAAATCATTGGGAAGCTTCGTGAGGCCGAGGTCCTTCTTGGGCAAGGCCTGGCGATTGGAGAGGTCTGTCGAAAAATCGCTATTTCCGAACAGACCTATTACCGCTGGAGGAAAGAATACGGCGGGATGAGAATCGACCAGGCCCGGCGGTTG
>Ga0315279_10001661_pt1 | contig 36359 bp, 28 predicted proteins | sample YL17G06_20_MG_FD_203694 | JGI IMG/M metagenome (GOLD analysis project Ga0315279, IMG submission 203694) | Sediment microbial communities from Yellowstone Lake, YNP, Wyoming, USA - YL17G06_20 | ecosystem: Environmental > Aquatic > Freshwater > Lake > Sediment | place: USA: Wyoming | collected...
TCCTTAAGCATAAAGGTTATTGTGGCACGCTTACACAGCGTGACCACGTAAAAATCTTGGGACGTTTAACGATCCCGTATTATAACCTCTGCCTGGAGGCTCCGGTTTCATAGTTTATCTGTGGTTACCTTTGTGCCTTCGAGTCTTTGTGGCTAATTTTGTCTTTTGCCTGTTACTCATCTACTCCCAAAGTCAAGAAGTGCAAAAAAATGGTTCAAAAACGGTACATTTTGGTACATTTTTGCTCAAAACGCGCTCATTTTTGCAAAAAAAACGCAAAAAAGCGCAAAAAAACACTCATTTTTACCCTCATTTTTAGCCCAAAAACAAATAAGTCCTATAAAATCACACTTTTTACCACCACCAACCACCCCATTTTCCAAAATTTCCTAAAAAATATCCTATTTCCACCTATTTTCCGACTTTTTTTCTCCACCGCCGCTCGTTTCGCCTACAGCGAATCCGATATTCCCTCCGTCATCTCTGAAAACACGTCTGCCGATGCCCCAGAGCCAGAAGTAATGCCAGCCGGCTGTTTTGCCCCTTCGATAAGCTCTTTACCTTGCTCTCACGCGGCAGTTCCAGAAGGTTCAGCAATTCCTGCACAAACTTTTCATCCCAGCCCGGATAGAAACTTCCCACCCATCCGACAATCTGCTCGACCCGCATCCAGCCGAACATCTGCTGGTCCTCGGCCATATATCCGACATGCCGCCGAACTGCCATCACATCCCTCTGCGAATCCAATCCGCCAACCTTACACACCCCCGCACCGGGTTTAAGCAGGCCCAGAAGAACCTTGATTGTCGTTGTTTTGCCTGACCCGTTAGGGCCTAAAAATCCGAATATCGACCTCACTGGCACCACCAGGTCCACACCTCGCAAAACCTCATTGCGTCCGTAGGAAAAACGCAACCCCTCTATCTTTATTGCCGGTTCATTCATTATCCTTTGCTCCACTTTTGTTTCTCAGTAATTTTATCGCCTCATATTCTTTATCAAGCTGTTCTTTTATCTGCTCAAGGCTTACATCTAAATGAATCGCCTGGACCGCTGCGTCGCGAAGCAACTTCCCCACTATCTTTCTCCGCTCCGCCACCGGGATGCTTTGCCTGCTCGCTGCCACAAAAGTCCCGCTTCCGCGTTCAATCTTAAGCACCTTCTCCGTGCAAAGCTGGTTATAGACCTTCAGTATGGTATTTTGATTTACAGCCAGCTCGCCGGCCAATTGCCGAACGCTCGGCACCTGGTCCCCTTCCTTCAGTGCCCCAGTGGCAATCTGATACCTTATCTGGTCGATAATCTGCCGGTATATCGGCACCGGTGATGATGGTTCTATCCGTATAAAAATAATCAATGCCTCCTTAATCTTATATACTGCTATACATAACTATAACACTATATCGCTATATATCAACAGAAAAATTAAGATTTTTCAAAAATTTTTCCCCACTGATAAAAACTAAAAAAACCATTCCCTCACTACTCCCCCTCCCATGCCGTTTTCTGGTCGTTAGAATAGTTGACAGCACATAAGGGAAGTTATTATATTACAAGCACTTATCCGGCAAATACCCGTCATCGCCGGAATTCGGCGATGCGGGGCCGGGTTGCGCCCGTAGCTCAGTAGGATAGAGCATCGGTTTCCTAAACCGGAGGTCGCAGGTTCGAATCCTGCCGGGCGTAGTGGCAGCCAGGACGGCAATTTTCGTCTGCACCAAACATGCCGCCTGATACCTGACCATAGAGTTTCATGACTGTATCGCAGCTCCTCTCGACAGCGAGGATAGAGGCCGCAAGACGGCTCACCATAGCTGACTTTGGTTATGCCGCTTTGAGCTTGCACCAGCCGTCCCCATCCTGCTCACCGCCCGATTTTGCAAGCGATATCCCGGCTGAACGGTGGAACAGAAATGCAGAGGGGGCCTTGCGTGAACGAAACTTGTTCTTTCTGAATAACCTTTCCCTCGTAGGTATGCCACCACTCAACACAATAGCTGCCGGGCTGGAGTCCCTGGACTTCGATTTTGGCGTCTTTGATTTCGGCTGGTTTTTGCTTCTCAATCACCAGGTTCCACCACGTTGCCTGCGGGTTGAACAGCCACACGTATGCACAGTCGTTGCCCTGGTAGCCCATCAGGCGAAGCTGCTCGCCGGATGTGGTGGCTCTGAGCTCCCGCAGCCCTGCGAAGGAAACGTCGGCCAGAAAAGCAGACAGCGGTCGATAGTGGCTGTATGCGTCTTGCCTGTCGAGCTGGTCCCACCACCAGAAAAGAGCCGTCCCTGAAGTTCCAGCGAACACCGATGCCCAAAGCGAATTGTGGAAATGAACAGATTCGGTATCCTGTTTCATATATTCGCTGAGTCCCCACTTGGGGGTAGCCAGGCCGAATTCGCCAATCAGCACCGGTTTGACTGGGGCGTGTTCCCTTAAGAACCGCGTCTTGTCCATCACCACTGCCACTTCGTCCTTGTAGTTCTCATTTGTCTGGGAGCGCATATAGTGGTGCAACTGGCCTATATCCAGTTTAGGATGGCGGCAGTCTTTGGCCGAAGGGTGCCAGGTGCTGGTCGTGCGTAAGTGATGATAGATGTCTATCTGCTCGAGATAGTCGCCAACCTCGGCATAGAAGCGGTCGGTAGGCAGGCCCGGGTCAATCTCGTTGAAATATTCCCAAGCGGCGACGCTAATGGAGTAACCCCATCGCGCCACCACGTAGCGCATCAGCTTCTCGGCATCCTCAATCGCCTGCTGATATTCGGAGCTCCGGTCATTAGAGAGCGACTCCATATAGAGGTCTCTGGTGAGCACACACAACATCAGGTAGATGCCGTTGTGCTCGGCTGCTTCCACAAGCTGGTCCAGCATAAAGCAATCGACCTGATTGTAGAAGCCCCTTTTCGGGCGATTAACATCCGCCTCCCAGAGTAGTTCAGCTCCGCCGTCCGCTTCTTTCAGCGACAGGTTGTCCAGCCAGACCGTGCCGCGTCCCACCAGACCGAGCTCTACCCTGCCGAGCCAGAAATCATTTTCCCCTGTCATAAACTCCCGCCTGAGCTTTTTCCAATCGCCCTTCGGGGCAGCGTCGAACGGCTGTCCCCTATCACCACGCTCTATCTCAACTCGCAGCCCAACTGGCCCATCCGCTCTAAATTGCCCGGTGAGTATGTAACGTGTCCTTGTCCGTAGTGCCACTGGATGAGAAGGAGAAACGGCAATCGAGGCGCCGTCACCCCCTTCAATTTTTACACACTTGCGCGGATGTGGTTCTTTCTCGCTGCCGGGTATCGGCACAATAATCGCCTCGCGGCCCCAGGAGCGGTCCCAGGCGCTCTTTCGCGCCTCGATGGCCATTGCCCAATCCTCGCAGCAGGTCCATATCCGCAAAAAGTTAGCTCCGTTTCGTGAGAGTTTGCCGAATATCTCTTCTGCCTTTGCAAGATTAACGTATTGGTCTTCACCGATAAAGGCCAGGTTCTGGCCGATAACAAAGAAGCCAATGCCCTCGGTGAATTCTAAAAAGCGAGGGTCTTTGCGACCGATGTGAAGGAAGCCTTTTCTCGATGACGGCGTGCAGTCAAACCGAACGGCGTTTGATTGAACCGTGCCATTGCGGTCTTTTAACTTTGCGACCGCAGAATAAGTGCCGGTTTCCATCGTGGCAAACCGCGCCTTCCAGGTGCCCTGGCCAATCGGATAGAACCAGCTAACTGTCTTGTGTCCCTGCTCGAAGTCGCGTCGCTTGTAGTCCTGACAGTAAAAGGCCGGCAGACTAATTTGCTCACCGCTGGGAGGCTTCAGCAGCACCGTCACATCAACCTCATCCGGCTCGAACGGGTTGCTGTACCGGCCATCCACGTGGATGAGCAGCTCCAACTTTTCGTATTTGCCGACAGTCTTTGCTGATGCCTCCAGGTCTATCTTCCGCTGTCCCTTACAGGCACCGGCACAGAAGCCGACTGTGACCAGACATATCAAGACCATTCGAATCGTTGTTGTCTCTTGGCACATAAGGTGCTCCTTAACGCATTTAGCGTTGCTTACTTCGAATCAGCTGCTCAAATATTGCGCGTATAGCACGGCAAATAGAATCATACATCACATTGGCTCAGACCGCTATTGTTTCTCTTCCGGACTCATTATTTTGAGGTCTGACCCTGTAGTGGCAATTGAAGGGAAAGTTGAACGCCAGATTTGCACCAAAGAAAGGCTCTCGAAAAATGTGTTGCGACATCTGGACTTGCGGGACAGATTTGCTATACTAACAGGGTTAAAGTGCCGCTACATAGCTTTGCAGATTAAATGGCAAATATAAGGTTGGGAGAACTATTATGTGTAGAAACTTGTCTTATTTCTTGTCCGCTGTTGTTGTGCTGTTAGGTATAACCGGCAACACGCTTGGCTTGACGGAGCCAAATCCCGGCGCGGCAGACAAAAAGAAGCCTGTAACCCTTGATACGGACCCAAACCTTGTCGGTTGGTGGAGGTTTGACGAGGTTTCCGGTAAAACGGCCGCAGATTCGTCCCGGTATGGCCGCAAAGGCACACTTAAAGGTAACTTGTCGTTCGACAAAGATTCGGCCCCAGGTCGGCTCGAAAAGGCCCTGAAGCTCGACGGCGATGACGATTACATAGAAATAACCGGATACAAGGGAGTTACCGGCGCCCGCCCGCGGACCATGGCTGCCTGGGTCAAGACAACAACCACCAGAGGGGAGCTTGCCTCCTGGGGTCTCGATGATTACGGTAAAATGTGGATATTCGGCTTCATCAGAGAGCGCATCGGCATCACGCCCAAAGGCGGGTATCTTTACATCAACGATGCGATACATGACGATAAGTGGCATCACGTAGCGGTGGTAGTGCAGGATGCCCAACTGCCGAACCTCCACGATAATGTCAAGCTTTATAAGGATGGTACCGTGGCGGAAATCCACGATATCGGCCTTTTGGATCTTTGGCCAATCGAGACCGGGAGCAAATTGGATGTCAGGATAGGCAGGCAATTCAAGGGACTCATTGACGATGTTCGCATCTATGACCGTGCTTTGTCTGAGGACCAGATAAAGGTTTTGTTCAAACTGGAAAGTGACCGCCCATTACCTAAGCCCTGAACGATTACGAAAGGAGCAAAAACGATGGAGAGTAAAAGAGTGACGCGGCGACGGTTTATGCACGATAGTGCGCTGGCAGCAGCGGGTGTGGCTGTGTGCATCCACGTCGCAAGTGGTCAAAGTGATAAGGCCATCGGTGGGGAAGCATTCGACACGTCCAAGATTCTTAATTACAACCCCAATATGGACTACCGCCGGCTGGGCAAGACCAACCTCATGGTCTCTGCCGTTGGCCTGGGCGGCCATTCCACCAGCAATGACAAGGAGCGATACGAAATCGTCAGCCGCTGCATCGATATCGGCATCAATTATATCGATAGTACCGGCAGCGGCGAGCTGCTTAGGGATATCAAGGCCCTCGCCGGACGCCGTGACAAGGTGTACTTCGGCATTTCCGAAACAGGTCAGGAGCCGCGCAACCCGGATTATCGCACCGCCAAGAAGCTGCTGGAAGTCTTAGACGAATCTCTGAGCAGAGCAAAACTTGAATACACTGATTTGTGGCGTATAACAGTTTACGAGCCTGGCGGCAGACACACATTCGACACGTCCTGCGAGGTAGTAGATGCTCTCGAAAAGGCCAAAAAGCAGGGCAAGGCCCGGTTCGTTGGCATCTCTTCACACGACCGCCGATGGTTCAAGTTCATGATCGAGTATTTCCCCCAGCTCGAGGCCATCCTGTTTCCTTTCACGACTATGAGCAAGGCCGCCCCGAAAGACAGTCTGTTCGAAGCTCTTAAGAAGTGTGATGTTGGCGCTTTCGGTATCAAACCCTTTGCGGCCGCGTCACTGTTTAAGGGTGACCGAGAGGAAGACGACCGCCGGGCCCGTCTCGCTATTCGGTACATCCTGCACAGCAATACCGTAATACCAATCCCCGGCATGAACAGCACCCGTGAGGTCGATAATGTGGCCACGGCCGTAATGGAACGCCGGGAACTCGACCTCAAAGAGAAGGCCGAGCTGGAAAATGCAGCCAAGCAGATGTGGGCTATATTGCCGGGTCGCTATCAATGGCTCAAGGATTGGGAATACGTCTAATCGGATACATAAGGCCAATTAAGAATTCGCGATGAGGGAAAGCAATAGTACCTCGCCGCTTAAGCTGCTACTATAGTAAAAGATATGAAATACTGTTTCTCGATACTTATTCTGGCGGCAGCTCTTGTTGTGGGAACCGCGTGTGAGCAAACAAAGGTCAAGCACAAGCCGCAGACAAGCACGGAACCCAAAACAACCCAGGAACCCAAAACGGATTATAGGCCGCCGCTGCTGCTTAATGATAACCCGGATGTCGGCTTGCCGGACAAACCCGTAGCTGATAATAGTCGCTGCCACGTTTGCCACATGAACTACATCCGAGAGGATATCGCCGTTATCCACGCACGGGCAAACGTCGGCTGCGAGGATTGCCACGGCGACTGTGACGCCCACATTGCTGACGAATCCTGGGCATCAGGCGGCAACGGCACACCACCCGGTATCATGTATCCCCCGGAGAAGGTCAATCCGCTCTGTATGGGTTGTCATCCGAGGGACAATATCGCCAAGGAAAAGTATTGTACCGATTGTCACGGAGCTCACCGCCTGGCCCATCGCAGATGCAAATGGAGATAGGCTTGCCTGTTTCACCGGCACTTTATCGCACGGACAGGCAAAGCCGGCGGCTCGAAGTATTTCTCAGGAAAGTTCTTACACAAAATCGCCCCTGGGGGTTATTATTGTATCAGGACCGAACATATTCATATTTTCAGGCGCAGAAAAATGTTGTCTGGTCAGTTTGTCACTTATAGAATTGTGACGATATTTTTCATGTTGAATAAAGGAATAGTTATGAAAAGAACCGCCGTTGCACTAATTTTGCCCGTAATACCTGTAATTCTTTTGGGCTGCAATACTATTACCAGAGAACAGCAGTTGACCAAGTTTATAAAGTTGAATGTCTCAAAGGTTGAGCCATTGACTACCCAGGCCAACTACGCCTATTGGGACGCATCCACGACAGGCAAAGCGGAAGATTATGATAGATATAAAAAATTGCAATTTGAGATTCGTCAAATCTACAGCAATCGCCGGGAATTTGCCTTTTTGAAAAGTCTTAAAGAATCGGGCGATATCAGGGACGCCAGACCGGCCCGTCAGCTCGAGAAATTGTACTACAGTTATCTGCAAAACCAGATAGACCCCGCATTGATGAAAAGAATTGTCGATTTGGATGCCCATATCACTGAAAAGTATAATACATTCCGGGGCACCATAGAAGGTAAAAGGGTTACCAATAGCGACATCTACAAAATCCTTACCACTGAGATGGATTCTCACAAACGGGAGCTGGCCTGGATAGCAAGCAAGCAGGTGGGTGAGGCGATTGTCACCGATTTACTTGAACTGGTCAAATTGCGCAATAAGGCCGTCAGCGAGCTTGGTTTCGACAACTACCATACATTCTCAATCGTTACGGGCGAACAGAGTGTCGAGGAGCTGGACCGCATTTTCCAGGAGCTTTACGAACTGACCAGCGAGCCGTTCGCCAGTTATAAAAGAGAATTGGACAGCGTCTTAGCCGATATGTATGGCATCAAAACAGAAGATTTGAGACCCTGGCATTATCACGACCCATTCTTCCAAAGAACCCCCTTAGTTTTTGAACTGGACCTGGACACATACTACAAGAATAGCGATGTTAAGGAATTAGCCCGGACCTTTTACGCTGGCATCGGTCTTCCGGTCGATAACATCCTGACCCGCAGTGACCTCTACGACCGCGAGGGGAAAAATCCGCACGCCTTCAGTTTTGATGCGGACCGCAAGGGTGATGTTCGCATCCTGGCCAATATCAATAATGACGAGCGATGGATGGAGACGATTCTGCATGAATTGGGACATGCTGTCTATGACAAGTATCATGACCCCGAAGAACCTTACTTGCTCCGCGAGCCGGCCCACAGTTTTACCACTGAAGCTATTGCGATGTTTTTTGGCCGCCTGAGTCGAAATGCCGACTGGATACATCAGATGTTGAACTTACCAGAAGAAGATTATCAAAAGATACAAAAGGTTAGCTGGAAATATACCCAGTCCCAACAAATACTTTTTGCTCGCTGGGCCCTGGTAATGTATCATTTTGAAAAACAACTATATGCCAACCCGGACCAGGACCTGAACTCCCTATGGTGGGATTTGGTGGAGAAGTATCAGTATGTCAAACGTCCGCCGGGTCCCCTCGATGCCGGCTGGGCGTCGAAACTGCATTTTACCGTGGCACCGTGTTATTATCACAACTATATGCTGGGCGAGCTGTTCGCTTCACAGCTTCATCACTATCTGGTTCATAATGTCTTACAGCGACAATCGGACCAGGGCGTCAATTACGTCGGCGAAAAGCAGGTAGGTAATTACATACGCCAGAAGGTTTTTGCACCCGGTGCACTTTATCACTGGAACGATATGATTACCCGAGCTACCGGCGAGCCGCTCACCCCGAAATACTTTGTGCAACAGTTTATCCGGTAGCTCCGGACAAACATCGAATTTCAGGTGTTAGGCAGACCGTGATTTACTTAGTGGCCATACTTGGGTATCTATTTCTCTTAACCGGCGTCGGGATTTACAAAGCCCGGCAGGTCAAGACCAAGGCCGATTTTGCCGTCGCGGGCCGTTCGCTGCCACCATGGATTCTCGTTTGCACTATGCTGGCGGCGTGGATTGGAACTGGCTCCATCGTGGGCAACGCCGGTAAAACATACCAGACCGGCCTGGCTGCCCTTATCCTGCCCTGGGGCAGTGTGATTGGCCTGGTCATCCTAACCCGAATAGCCCCAAAAGCACGGAGTTTTGAGGTCTATTCTGTCCCGGAGATAATCAGCTTAAGGTATGGTCAGACAGCACGTCTTTTAGCAGTCATCGCTCTGGTGATTGCCTATATGGTTATTGTGAGCTATCAGTTCAATGCCGCAGGAGCCGTTCTGAAGGTGATGCTGACAGACCAATCCGGCAACTCACTTCTATCTTTGAGAACAGCTACTATCATCGCAGCAGTATTTATTGTCACTTACACCGTGCTGGCAGGACTTTTGAGTCTGGCCTACACAGATATTATCACCGGGATTATCATAACTGCTACGCTTATGATTGCTTTTCCTGTGCTCTGGTTCAAGGCCGGCGGCTGGACCGGAATGGAAAATGCCTTCGCTGCTATGGGCAACAAATCCAATCATATGAAATTCTGGGGCGTTTACTCTAATACCCAGATAATCAATTACTGTCTTCCGCCATTTTTATTGATAATGGGCGATGCCAATCAATATCAGCGGTTTTTTGCCAGCAAGAGTGCTAAAGGAGCCCAAAAGGCCGTCACCTTCCTGATAGTGGCGGTTTTGCTGGTCGAAAGTTTGATTATTCTGGAGGCCTGGATTAGCTCCAGTATGGTCCCGAATATGGAAAGCGGAAAGTATGTTCTTATTTTTGCAGCCAAGCAGTGTATGCCGCTCCTTTTGGGTGTTCTGTTTTTAATCACGGTTGTGGGGATTATCATCTCAACGGCGGATTCTTTTTTGTTGATTCCGGCGACATGTGTGATTCAAGATGTTTACCTGAACTACATCAACCCCAAAGCCAGCGAAAAAAGGATAATTCTTCTAAACCGGATTTTTGTATTGGTATTCGGCGTAATCGCCTACCTGGTTTCTCTGGCCTTTGCTGAATCCACGACCATTTTTGAAAAGGCGATGTATGCCTATACAATTTACGGTTCAGCCATCACTCCCTGCTTAGTTGCGGCGCTTTTCTGGAAAGGTGCGACCAAAGAGGGGGCCATCACATCCATCCTTGCAGGGACGATGGTTGCCCTGGCCTGGGAGGAAATACGTATGGTGAAAGCAAACCTGCCGGTTTTTCTATCGGGTTTAGATGCCGTATTGCCGGCGATAACCGTATCGGTCTTGGCCCTGATTGTCGTCAGCAAGCTGACGCAAAAGAGAGCGAATGTGAATAGATAAGTTATGTTCCCTTCCGAGACGTATATCGCAAGAAGAAAAGGGCTGAAGCAGCAGATGCAAAGTGGAATCATTCTTTTCCTCGGCAATGACGAAAGCCCAATGAATTATCCCGACAATCCGTATCCGTTTTGGCAGGATAGCTCTTTTCTGTATTATTTCGGGCTTGATGCTCCGCACCTGGCAGGACTTATCGATATTGACTGGAACCGGGAGTGCGTATTTGGTGATGACTTGACCGTTGACGACATCATCTGGATGGGAACCCGCCCGACGTTAGCAGAGAAGTGTCAGCAAGCCGGCATTTACGAGATAAATCCGTTCAGCCAATTGGAGACAACATTGAGTAAAGCAGCTCAACAGGATAGAAAAATACATTTCCTACCGCCGTATCGTCACGAAACCACCCTGCAAATAGCTCAGCTTTTGAGAATTCATCCGTCCGCCGTCCAGGATTGTGTGTCCGTAGATTTAGTCAAGACGGTTGTTGCCCATCGCTCCGTGAAGGAAGAAGGCGAAATTGCTCAAATCCAAGCCGCCCTTGAGATAACCTCTGAAATGCAAATGCTGGCGATGAAAATAGCCAGGGTAGGCCGGTATGAAAGAGAAATAGTTGGCAAGATGGAAGGATTGGCTTTGGCTAAAGGAAGTCGGCCGGCATTCCCTACCATTTTCACCATCCGGGGGCAAACACTGCACAACCACGATTACAGCAATCAAATGAAGGCAGGTGACATAGCTATCAACGATTCGGGGGCGGAATCCTCTTTGCATTATGCCAGTGACATTACCAGGACGATTCCTGTAAGCGGGAAATTTTCCCAGAAACAAAAAGAAATCTACTCGGTGGTTCTGGAAGCCCAGGAAAAGGCCATCGAAATGATAAAACCGGGCGTCGAATTCCGTGATATTCACCGGCACGCCTGTTTAACTGTGACGGAGGGATTAAAAAACCTCAATCTGGTTAAAGGGGACATACAAAAGGCAGTTCAGGCAGGGGCGCATACCTTATTTTTCCCGTGCGGCCTGGGGCACATGATGGGGCTGGACGTGCATGATATGGAAGCCCTCGGAGAAGATTATGTCGGCTATACCGACACCATAAAAAGAAACCCTGAATTCGGCTGGCGCTCCTTACGATTGGCCAAAGCCCTCGAGCCGGGTTATGTTGTAACTGTAGAGCCGGGAATTTACTTTATCCCGGAACTGATTGACCGCTGGAAGGCCGAGCAAAAGTGTTCCGCCTATATCAATTATGCTGCGGTCGAAAAATATCGCGATTTTGGCGGAATCCGAATCGAAGACGATGTCTTGGTGACAGACAACGGCCATCGTGTTCTGGGTAAGAAAATACCAAAATCCATCGAGGAAGTCCAGGCCCTGTCTTCGTGCGAATTATGAGTTTCACAGCGAGTTCGGACTCGAACGCCGGATTGTCCTGCAGCCAAACACGCCGCCCGCTGTTTTCTTTTCGTGTCCCTGAAATCGCACTGTGACTTTATCTTTACCTTTTGTCAGTTCTTCTGGAATTGGGTAAGTAACATCAAAGAACTTGTCAGGACTATTACTATTCAGTACCTGCGCAGCAATTTTCGTTTCGTCTATCATTATGTCGAATTCCCTTCCGCCGCTGTCGCTGCCCCAATAGGTGCAGACCAGGTCCACCGGCTTATCAGGTGAAACCTTCATTGCAAAGGAAAACCAGCCGCCGTCAACCGCATGACGCCATTGCCGGCCGGCAAAGTCCCCGGCTTGGGTTTTCTCACCTTTGCACTCGTGCTCGCCTTCCGACTGCGGCTGACCAATGTCGATTTTGTCTATGGTGCGTGCATCCAATTCCTTTTGCCGTGCTGCCTGGGCTTTATATTGCTCTTCTTTATCCTTCCACTGGCTGATAGTAAGACGGTCCCAGTAAACGATGTAGGGCTTGTTGGACATCTGATAAAATGGAACCAGCGTAAAGACCACATCGGCCTTGGCCCCCACGCTGCGGAACACCGCAGGTGAGCCGGTGAAAGTCAAGAATTTATCGGCTGCCGGTTTGATGCTGGAAAGGATTTGCTCTTCCTGGCCAATAAGGGCAGGGAATTCACGCTCACGGTCTAACTCTGCACATAAAACCAGCGGCCCATACATAAACGCAAGTTTGCGAGGGTTATCCCGAAACGCCTCAATCCGCAAAGTCATCGGCATAGTAATATCTACTGTGTCGCCATTCTTCCATACCCGCGATAACACTAGGTAACTGCCGGGTTTACTGGTGAAAGATTCCTTAGCGCCATTGACGGCAACTTGAATCCCCGCGAACGCCCAGTAAGGATGCCGAATGTTCAAGCCCATCTCCACAGGTTTTTCACAGGCAAATACCAAATGGGTGGCGGCTTCAAGAGGATACTTTGTCTCCTGGCGGATTTTAACACCCTTATCCTTCCAATTCAGCTCGGAGGCGATAAAAAGGTTAAGGTACAAATTCTTATCGCCATCATAAAAATAAATGCTGTCTCCATATTTTGCATGGTTCTCCACTCCTGTGCCGACACAGCACCAGAACGCATCGAGCGGGCCGCTGAAAGTTTTGGATGAGCCGGTCTTCAAGGGGACATAATAACACATCATTCCGTTTTCTGGGTTTTGTGAGGCGAGGATGTGGTTATACAAAGCCCGCTCGTAATAATCAGAGAATTCGGCCTTCGGCTCCCAGCAGAACAGGTGCCTCGTCAGCTTCAACATATTATATGTATTGCAGGTCTCGGTGGTATTAGGCCCGATATGTTTCGAAAGGTTTTCCTTCGAAGAAAACATCTCTCCATCACTGTTGCCGCCTATGACGTAGGAGCGTTCCTTCGTAACAACATCCCAGAAGTATGTCGATATGGTGTGGAAAGTGCTGTCGGCTGTCAGTTCATACTGGCGGGCTGCGCCGATGACCTTCGGGAACTGCGTATTGGCGTGCAGACCTGTGAGTCGGTCCTCACGACGGGACAGCGGGTCCAGAACCTCCCGATGATTGAACCACCGGGCGAGTTTAAGATACTTCTGGTCACCGGTTACGGCGTAAATCTCGGCCAGGACATCGTTCATACCACCGTGCTCGGTCCCCAGCATTTTCTGCATTTGTTCCTCACTAAGTTTGTCGGTCCGGGCATTTGCCCAATCGGCCATCTTCAGCACAACATCCAGTGCCTGTCGGTTATCACACAACAGGTACACATCGACCAGACCTGCATAAATCTTATGAAGTGTGTACCACGGCGCCCATACCTGCTTGCCGGTTTCAACACGGTCAAAAAAGTTTTCCGGAAAGGCGCTGAGATAGCCAGTGCCGATTTTGTCCTGGCACTTAGCCAGTTCAGCCACTATCTGATTGGCCCTTTCTTTTAGTTTCGAGTCATCGGTGCTGGCATACATTAGTGCACAGGCCGACAGATAATGCCCTACGAAGTGTCCCCGCAGCTCGCACTTAGGTTCCTCCCAGCCGCCAAGTGGTTGGGCTGATGAAGGTAAGCCGGCGTTGATGCGGAAGTTGTGCAATAGCCGGTCCGGGTCCAAACTGAGCAGGTATCGATGGTCAAGCTCCTGGGCGTGTTTGAATGGCCCGTCCAGAAGCCGGACGTCTCGAAGGTCAAACGCGTATGCCTTAACAGGAATCTTATTTTCCACCTTCAATTTATCGTGGTGAAACCGCGGCACATCCCCGTACACGCCAGCCGTTGTTATTATTATGACTATGATGACGGCCAGAATTGTCAGAGCATTTTTCATTCGATAACCTTTCCCAAAATAATCCACTAATTTACTCATTTTTTTCCACAACACCAACACGTTCTGTACTGCCGCCTTTGACGTTCCGCTCAAAATCCCCCGTGCTCCGTCCGCGAGATGATTTCGTCCTGCAGCTCACGAGAGACATCGCAGAAGTAATCACTGTAACCGGCGACGCGGACGATAAGGTCCCGGTAACTCTCTGGGTTCGCCTGGGCCTTGCGTAAAGTATCTGCGCCGACGACGTTGAACTGGACGTGATGCCCGTCCATCTTAAAGTAAGTCCGCACCAGGTGCGACCATTTATCCAGGGCTTCCTCGCCAGCTAAAAGTGATGGCGCAAATTTCATATTCAGCAATGCACCGCCAGTTTTGATATGGTCCATCTTGCCGGCAGACTTAAAGACGGCGGTGGGACCCCGACGGTCTGCTCCCTGCACGGGTGAGATGCCTTCTGAAAGTGGAAGTCTGGCCTTACGTCCATCCGGCATGGCACCTGTAACAGAGCCGAAGTAAATATGACAGGTCGTGGGAAGCATTTCTATACGATACTGCCCGCCTTTGGTATTGGGTCTTCCGTCAATCTCCTCGAAGCAGGCGTTGAATATCGCCGCCATAATAACGTCTGCGTAGTCATCGTCGTTGCCATATTTGTGAGTGCGATTGACCAGTCTTTGGCGCAGGGGTTCCCCCGAAAGGGGTCCTGCGGAGTAACCCTCGAAATTCGCACCCATCACCTTGACCAGGTCTTTTAGAGATATAGTTTGTGGCACGGCCATCTTGGCCGTGTTTTCACGGGCTGGAAGCCCGTGCCACGATACAATTTCCTTAACGGCAGAAAAGCTGTCCGTGATGCTCCCCAGACCCACCAGTTGAATGAAACTGTTGTTATATCTGGCGCCGCCATTGTTGTAGTCTTTGCCTTTGCGGATGCAGTCATCAATCAGCACAGAGAGGAAAGGCGCCGGCATCAAATCGGCATACATCCGCTCAACAAGCTGGTTGCCTCGAATCTTGATTTCGATAAAGTGGTGTAGCTGCTGCCTGTAGGCCTGGAAAAGCTGGTCGAAGTTCTGGAAAGTTTCAGGTGCTCCGGTTTGAAGCCCCAATTGTTTTTTCGTGCGGGGGTCGATGCCATTATGAAGAGTAATTTCGAGGACTTTCACAAGGTTGAAGTAGCCCGTTAAGATATAGGCCTCTTTACCGAATGCACCCACTTCCACACAGCCGCTGCAACCGCCGGCCCGGGCGTCTTCGAGAGTTTTACCCTGTCGGAGTTGTTCGGCAATTACGCTGTCGGCATTAAAAATTGAGGGGAACCCATAGCCCTTGCGGATTACACGGAGAGCATGCTTGAAAAAGTCATCAGGAGTCTTTCGAGAAAGCTGGATGTTTGTGCTCGGCTGCAACAGGTGCATTTCATCTACAATATCTAAAAGCAGATGCGAAATCTCATTGACGGCGTCGGACCCATCCGGCAGCATCCCTCCGAGGTTAATGTTGGCAAAATCGGTATAAGTGCCGCTCTCGGCGGCGGTGACACCCACCTTGGGAGGAGCAGGATGGTTGTTGAATTTTATGAAGAAGCATTCCAATAGTTCGCGGGCTTTTTCTCTTGTTAGAGAACCATCCTCCAGTCCCTTGACGTAAAACGGATACAAATGCTGGTCCAGGTGGCCGGGGTTGAAAGAATCCCAGCCGTTCAGTTCGGTAATGACCCCGAGATGGCAGAACCAGTAGTATTGCAGAGCCTCGTGAAAATTGCGAGGTGCGTGCGCAGGGACATGTTCGCACACGCCTGCGAGCTTTTCCAGTTCGGTCTTGCGTTGAGAATTGGGTTCCTGAGCCGCCAGTTCCCGGGCCAACTGCGAATGACGCCCAGCGAAAAGAATCACAGCATCGCAGGCAATGGCCATCGCCTTAAGTTGTTCGCGCTTGGCGTATGCCTCGGGGTCACGCAGAAAGTCCAGGGCAGCGATTGACTCGGCAATTTCCTTTTTGAAATCCAGCATTCCTTTGTGATAAATCTTATCGTCGAGGACGGTATGGCCTGGGGCCCGTTGCTCCATAAACTCGGTGAAAATACCCGCCCGGTAGGCGTCCTGCCAGTCCTGCGGTAATTCCTGAAAGAGTTTGGTTCGAATACTGCGGTCTTTCCAGTAAGGGATGATTTTTTCGGTGTAGAGTTTCACGCACTGGTCATCGACGAGGTAATTGGTTTTAGGTCGCGAGTTGAGGATTCGCAGGTCCTCCAAGCTGTGACAGGTCAGTTCCGGATAGGTCGGCGCCGCCTTGGGCCGGGGCCCACGCTCGCCGACAATGAGTTCATCTTTTCCCAGAAAAATCGTCTTGTGCTCGCAGAAATAATAAAAGGACGTGGCTCGCATAACCGGCACCGAATATTTGCCTTCATTGGCCTGATAGAAATCCGTAAGCAAACTCGCACGTTCAGGCGAGATACAGGGCACCGCAGATAAGCTTTCCTGTCTTAATCTGGCAGTTCTTTCATTCATAAACTTAACCCCGTTAGAATTTTCCTTTTTGCTCCATACTTACAAGATTTTCATATGCCCCGTTATAGGATTTCTAACGGGGTTAACCTCCCGTTTTGGCAATAAGTCCAAAGGCACAAAATTTTTGTCTGGCCTTTTCCATATCTTTCGGCGAAGGGTCAGGAGTCTCTTCCAGGCAATAAGTTTGTCGCAATCGCTTGAATTTGGCAATGCCCGTTTTGTGATACGGTAGCAGATTGACCTGCCGCACAGCCGGAACTGATGCGACAAATCGCGCCACCGCCTCCAAGTTTTCATCGTCATCGTTGAGGCCGGGGATAATAGGCATCCGGAGCCAGATGTTGTTATGGATTTTGCCCAGGGCTGTCAGGTTCTCCAGAATCGGAACGTTGGAGACAGATGTATAATGACGATGTTTGGCATCATCCGTAATCTTAATATCGTAGAGGAACAGGTCCGTCAGGGGTGCCACAGACAGCAGGTGTTCTCTGAGAGCATAGCCGCAAGTATCCACAGCGGTATGGAGTCCGCAGGCGCGGCAGCCCTCCAGCAGTTCCTTCAGAAAGAGCGGCTGTGCGAGTGGTTCGCCTCCGGAAAATGTGATGCCTCCGCCGGAGTCCTCGTAGAACAGGCGGTCTTTCAATACCTCGGTCATGACCTCCGTCACGGTCATTCGCTTGCCGATTAATTGGCGGGCGCCGGTTGGGCAGGCCGTCACGCAATCGCCGCAGAGAATGCAGGAAGCCCCGCTGTGTTCAACTTTGTCAACGGCCGAAACGACGGCACCGGTGGGACAGACCTTTTTACAGTTGCCACAACCTAAGCAGCGGCTCTCGAAAACGACTATCTCTGGTTGAGGAGACAAGCTCTCCGGATTATGGCACCACCAGCAGCGCAAAGGGCAGCCTTTAAGAAATACGGTGGTGCGTATTCCCGGACCATCCTGGATGGAATACTTCTGGATGTTGGTGACTAATCCACTTTCCATTACTTGCCGGCCTGGACGAACAGCTCCTCATCGTGTTTGTTAAATGTATCGATATAGCGTTTGAGCGAATCCGCTTTAGCACAAAGGTTTTTCTCTGTTATCATATTCTCCAGTCCTGCTCTTTGCCAGAGCTAAACTTTAACGCATGACAACCTTGGCCGGCTGGTTCTCGGCCACGTAAATAGCAATGGCATTTTGGTTAGCATCCGTAATCACCCACGGATGGGCGGCATAAGTGCTCTGACCGAGCTTATGACCTGCGAAAAGAACTCCATAAGGTTTACGGATTCCTTCATAGTCGAGCCAAAACAACAGATATTCTTTCGATGTCCGGTTATCAAAAATAATTGTCGTAGGGTGTGTTGAGGAGGCCGAGTATAGCTTTGATTCTTCTTCAGGACCAAGATTAACCAGGTCAATCCACGAGATTCTGCTTACCTTTTCCTGCCCGGAATAAATCCTGTGCAATAGCTCACATGCATCAGGGTCATATTTTCTAAACCACTCTCGACCTTCTTCGGGCCTGGGTTCAATTCTTCCATAGTCCCCTCGGGAGGCAAAATACCACATCGACAATTCTGCAAAAAATTCGCTGGCATTTTTTGATGCGTAAGCCGTTTTCCACAGCCCGTTTCCAACCGACTTCTGATACTGCTTGTCTATTTTCTCACGGACATCCGCAGATATGCCATAATCGTATATCGTGTGGGCAAATTCGTGTGTGCAAATGTCACGGTGGTCCTTGAAAGGGTCGCTGGGAAGCTTAAGGAGGTTTTCCTCTCCGCAACTGGCCTGGATTCCACCCACCCCCCTTGTGCGTTCATCAATGTTCTGCTCGCCCTCGTATTTTTTGCCTTTCCAATGACGAAGATATGGCAAATCCGAGGTCTGCTGATTTTTCCCAATGATATGCATCTCTGCCCCGGCCTCGACCAGATTGTGCGCAATATCAGGCGCGTTCTGTAACTGTCGGGCAATGCGGTCCTTGGCCATCAACAACGCTTTGTCATCAACGTCCTGATGGGCCTTAATGGGTATGCCTTTGCTGGTAATTTGCTTGGAAAAAAATCCGTATTCCGGGGGATCTATATGAACAATAGATGTTGACTTTGGCTTCTGAGCAGCGAAAAGTAAGCTAACAGCGCCAAATGCTGGTATGAGCAGGAATAGTAATAGAATAGGCAGCTTCTTCATTTACCTTACCTGTAACCACAGTCAGGGGTAATTCGTTGCTCAGTCATCTGCTTTTGAGTATGACTTTGAACACTCACGGTATTATCTACTGATAAGGATTTTAATTTATCAAGATTCATCCTAAACTGTTCAGGCCTCGAATTCAATCACTTACTTCTCCGGCCCCTGCCGCCCTACTCACCGTCCTGTTTTTGGAGTCGCGAGTCGTATAGAATCGTATGGGAAAGTAACATATTGTCGCCTGTAATTCTTTATAAAGAAAATGGTTGTGCTCAAAATGCCTGTTTTCTAAAATGTAACAATGCAGAGTGTAGGTTCGAATCCTGCCGAACGTATTTATACGCCTACGGCGTATTTACCTCTATCATAAATTTGCACCTTCATTTAGTAATTTGCCGGTTTTTCTCTTGACCGACTCCCCCAAAATAATCTATCATAGCATGACAACTTATTGACGATGAACCAGATTGTAGGTTATCCCGTATCTTCAGTGGTATTCTGCTTTGTGAAGGGATGCGGAAGGTGAGGGGAAGGCTTGTAAGCCTTTTCCCTAACGGTAGTTAAGTTGCAAAGACACTTTTAGCGACTGTCGTGGAGCAAAACTAAAAGGGGATTCTGGACCGCTGTTGCGGAGCGCAAAAGTGAATTTAGCGTGAAACGAAATCTGTTGAAAAACGTTCGCTTACCAACTATGGAGTGTCGCTATTGAGTATAAAATCAGCCATCCATCTAAAAAGGAAAAGACCTGCCGAAGGCTCGCCAAAAATACCGCAATTCCACGAAATTTCGGCATTAGATAGCTGATTCTACGCTCTGTCACAAAGGGATTTTGTAACTCACAGCCATATCTTTGGAGCTTTCCTGCCGGGTAATCCCGCAATCTGCCTACATTGGGTGATGTTTTTAACATAAACGCGAGGGAAAGGTAGAAATTATGAACGCAATACTTATGCAACAAGTTACGATGCCTGGTGTTTTGGCTTCGATTTTCTGCTTTATCCTGGGTATCTGCCTGACCATTGTAGTTTACCAGGTAATTGCCAGAACAAGGGCCAAAACCTTCCAGCAGGAGCGCCAGCGACAGGTCGAAGCGGCGAAAAAGGAAGCGGAGAACATAATCAAGTCAGCTCAGATTGAGGCCGCCGCCGAAGCTTTCAAGAAAAAAGAGCAATTCACAACCGAGGCCAATAAAACCCGTGCCGAGCTGCACGAAACCGAAATGAGATTGACCAAACGTGAAGATGTCCTCGACCGACAAGCTGAACAGCTCCAGCAACGGGAAAACACCCTAAAACAGCAGGGAGAAGAGGTAGAAAAAAGGTTGTATAATATCGGCCTCAAAGAAAAACAACTCTCCGTCTTGTTGGCGCAGCAGAAAAACCAGTTACTTAAAATCACCGCAATGGACATTGAAGAGGCGAAGCAACTGCTGTTAAAACGCCTCGAAGATGAGTGTGAGCATGAGATGTCGGCTTTGATACAGCGCAAGGTTGATGAGACCACCGAAACCGCCGACGAAAAAAGCCGTGAAATAATCAGCGCCGCCATTCAGCGATATGCCGCCGAGCAGACGTGTGAAGCGACCGTCTCAACCGTTGACATCCCCAACGACGATATGAAAGGCCGAATCATCGGCAGAGAAGGACGCAACATTCGTGCCTTCGAAAAAGCTACCGGCGTAGATGTCATTGTCGATGACACCCCCGGAATGATTGTCGTAAGCGGCTTCAGCCCCGTCAGACGTGAGGTCGCCCGCCTTTCAATGGAACGGCTCATCCAGGACGGGCGAATCCACCCATCCCGAATCGAGGAGCTTGTCGCACAGACCAAAAAGGATGTCAACATCAAGCTTTTACAACTCGGCAAAGACGCTGCCGTTGAGACAAATGTCAGGGGACTGAACAACAAAGTGCTCAGTCTGCTCGGTGCCTTGAGCTTTAGAACAAGTTATGGCCAGAACGTGCTTCGCCACAGCGTTGAAGTCGCTTTTCTGTCGCAGGTGATGGCCGATGAGCTCGGCCTGGATGGCTCAATAGCCAGACGTGCCGGATTGTTGCACGACATCGGCAAAGCCATTGACCACGAGGTCGAAGGCAGCCACCCCGCCATAGGTGCAAATTATCTCAAGCGATTTAGCGAATCACCTATCGTGCTGAATGCCGTTGCAGGCCATCACGGTGATGTCCCCCCGGACAACCCTTATACTCCGCTGATTTCTGCGGCTGATGCCATTAGCGCCTCCCGTCCCGGCGCCAGAAGAGAAACGCTCGAAAGATATATCAAACGCCTGGAGCAACTCGAGGAAATAGCCACCAGTTTCAAGGGAGTCGAAAGCGCGTATGCAATTCAGGCAGGTCGGGAAATCCGCGTGATTGTCAACGCTAATGAAGTGGACGATGCCGCAGCAATGAAAATTGCGCGTGACATCGCAACCAAGGTTCAGACCGAGATGACCTATCCGGGCGAAATCCAGGTAACGCTGCTCCGTGAGGTCCGCTGTATCGAGTATGCAAAATAAATCGTATTGCGTATATCGTATATCGCATTGCGTAAAAAACTGATGTAATATGCGTTACGCAAACGATAAAGGATAGTACGACATACGCGATACGCACGTCGGAGTTCCGCCTCCGGCGGGACGCAATACGATTATGAAGATAAACATTCTCTGTATCGGTGACATAGTTGGTCGGCCAGGCAGACGCATCGTTGCTGAGCGGCTAAAGGCGCTGGTGAGCGAACGCGATATTGATTGCGTGATAGCCAACGCTGAAAATGCCGCCGGCGGTTCCGGTCTGACACCCCAAATTTACGAGAAACTACTAAGATACGGTGTGAACCTGATTACATTAGGTGACCATACATACCGTAAAAAAGAGATAATCACCACGCTGGAAACAGCCGAGAACATCGCCCGCCCTGCAAATTTATCCGAGCAGGCTGCCGGCAGAGGCTTCGCAGCTTACAAAACCAGCAAAGGACCAACCGTCGGTGTGGTCTCTTTAATAGGCCGAATTTATATGAAACCCGCAGACTGCCCCTATAATAGCATTGATAAAATCCTGCCGCAGCTTCAACACAAGGCCGACATCATCGCCATTGACTTCCACGCCGAGGCAACCAGCGAAAAGATCGCGATGGGCTACCATCTCGACGGCCGCGCCAGCTTATGCTTCGGCACTCACACCCACGTCGTAACCGCCGATGAGAAAATCCTCCCCAAAGGCACCGCTTACATCACCGATATCGGTATGACCGGCGCACACGATTCGGTGCTTGGCCGAAAAACTGAGAACGTCTTAAAGTCCTTTAGAACGCAGATGCCCTTCCCATTTGAAATAGCGACCGGCGATTTGAAAATGAATGGAATTCTCGTTACTATTGATAGCAACACAAAAAAGGCTGAGCACATCGAAAGAATTAAAATCGACGCACAGTTGCAGGACTCGACCAACTACGATAGCGACGACGGCAAGCCGGAATATTTTAATAACTTCTGACAATGGTTTTAGTTTGAATTTGCCTATCCCTCCGCTTTGTCATTCCCGCGCAAGCGGGAATCCAGATTTTCTTCTTTAGGTAATGGATACCCGATACGGTAATTTTCTACTACAGTTGGTGCGACAATTTCCAAACGCAATTTGCGCACCAGCTATTCCGGCTGCTGATTCATCTGACTACCGGTGACATTCACAGCGACACATGTAACCAAGAACCGCACCGCCGACTTCGTATCGTCTTCCAGGTTTTCCAGTTCGCTTGCCAAAGGCCTTTCAACAAATCCCGACCACACCCCCGCCAAATCCCCTCCCCCAAAATTCCTAATGACCCGAATCTCTGTCCCCAGGTCGCCTCCACCGCTGACTTGGTTATTGCGGTATCTTGCCAGAAACAACCCCCCTACAAGCACAACTAATGCCAGGCACACAGCCACCGCCGCAGGCCACAACCTGACGCTAACTTTCTGCACCCCCACCTGCCGGTATAGGATAGCTCTCAGAACATGAGCACTTAATCGCCTGGAAATCTTGTCATTCGATACCGCTGCCTCACCTCTTAAGCCGTCAGCCAGCAATATGCATCTATTGTAGAATCCTCGGCAATTTGCACAGTGGCGGATGTGTTTTTCCGCCACTCGGGAGAGCACGCCATCACCATCCATAGCGCCGGAAATCTTCAACCTGAAAAACCAACAGAACATTATGCACCTTCCATTTTCATAATAGATAATTTTTCATTCCGCAACGCCCTGTCCGCCTTTTCATCTTCAGCCGCCATATTTCGCAGCCGCTCCGCTAAATTCATCCGGGCCCGATACAAAAGCACCTTAATACTGACCTGCGTCTTTCTCATAACCTTTGCTATTTCCTTTATCGACATATCCTCCGCGTATCTTAGCCACAACGCCTCGTATTGATTCCTCGACAAACTCCTCGCCACTGTCCACAAGCCCTCCTGCATCTCCTGCTGTATAGTCGCATCCACCGGACCGACTCGGCAGGACGTATTTGCCGGGCCGGACTCAACATCAGCCACAGTTTGCTGATGATATAGACTGCGATTGTGACTGCTCGCCAAACGTGCCGCTATCGTGAAAAGCCAGGTCGAAAACTTCCACGAATCCCGATACCGGCGGATGTTCCGGTATGCCTTGATGAACGTATCCTGAACCAGGTCTTCAGCATCGTGGACATTATCTGTCTTATTGTGCAGGAACTGGTAGAGCCGCGCTCCATAGCGCTCCACCAGTTCCGCAAAACTCTCCTGACAGCCCTGCTGCGACCGCAAGGCCAGCTCTTCGGCGCTTAATGCCCGCAGCACACCCCGCGGGTCGCAGCTTTGCTCTACTGCGGCTGGCTGCCCGCTTGCTTCTTTTTTTCCCATTGCTCTTTCAGAAACTGGAAGACCGATTGGGAGTCCGATTCAAAACGGACCCCAACTGTGTTCTGCGCACAGGACAACTTCACCTTTTGGGCCAGCTCTGCAAGCTTCGGCTGCTGCTCACCAGACAAGGTCGCAAAGGCAATAATACCCTCGAATACCTTGTTGATGTTCTGGGCCGCTTCCTCGGACTTGGCTATCAAACCCATATCAACATAAACTTTTCCCTCGTTTTCCCCGATGGCCAGACCAAGTTTGTCCGTCTGTTGAATAACAGCCGCGTGCTGCTCCTGCCCGGCAATATCACTAACACCATTAGCCGCCACCTGGAAGAAGGCCCCCCGCGCATTCAGCGCCGCCGCACCGAACTGACCGCTCGCCACACTCTGCGCGGAGCCTTTCAGAACATCTACTGCCTGCTTTACCGTATCCAGCCCAGAACTCATAACTACCAGCTTATCCTGATACACGCAGCCATACATCATAAAGCTTTTCACAACCTCGCTGCCCTTTTTTTCCTCGTGCAGCCACCCATGTATTGTAATGTCACCATATCCGACCTCCTGGTGTTGGGGATTCGACCGCACAAGCGTCACCAATCTCTCCTTATCAAACCTGCCGTCAATCAGAACTACCGCTTTTTCTCGGTCCTGTCCATTGCCGTAAACTGTTACGTCGCACACATCGTAGAGCGGATGGAAAGAAAATATCGTGGCAAAATTCGCCAGCTTTTCTTCTATTCCCTGGTTCGCCAGCTCTTTTCGAATAAGCTGCCCTACCTGGCTACTAAAGAACCGCTCGTGGTCGGCGTGAACCACCCAGTTGGCAGTACTGCTGACCTGGCTTTTTACCAGCGGCCCACCGAACACGGGGACCACCATCAACAAACTCACTATCAGCGCTAATACTAACTTTCTCATAATCTCAATCCCTTTCCATTCTACAAAATTCAGACCTCATCTTGCTTAAAAATTGACCTGTTTTTGGGTTTTGTGTGTTGCAACACTCACCCCATTATACTCCTGGCGCAAACAAAAGGTTACACCGATTTTTAACACTCCTTAAACTTAAAAAGGATTCACCACCTTTTTGGGTGCCCGGTATTTTGGATAACGTGTTGTGGGTTTATAAATCAGTTCCCTCGCACCAGCGGGAACCACCCCCAAAATCATTGCGGGGAGGCCTACACTTTCACAAAGTGTAGGCCGACGCGGCAATCTTACCTTAACGTATTTACTATTGGGATTGATAAAGGCCGGAGGTCCGTCTAACCACGTTCCCCCGCCTGGGATTTGACCGACTCAATCTTTTCACCCCCGGCTGTGCTCTCCGAAGCCAGGTATTTACCAAGTATCCCCACCAATTCTTTGTGATTTATCGGCTTGGACAAACAGTTATTGCAGCCCGCCGAAATACATTTTTCCCTCTCACCTTCGCTCGCGTGAGCAGTTACAGCAACTATTGGTGTTGCTATCCCTTCTCTTCGCAGCGTTCTTGCTACGTCATACCCATCCATTTTGGGCATCTGTATATCCACGAATATCAGGTCAAACGGCCGGCCGATTCCGCCTATGGCGGACTGGACCGCCTCTTTGCCGTCCTCGGCTGTTGTCACCTGTAAGCCCAGCCGTTCCAGCAACAAACGGATGAGCATCTGGCTGGCTCGACTATCATCAGCAACCAGCACGTGACCGCAGAACTTAACCTGTTCCGAAGAGCCGCGACTACTGTTTAATTCGTTCACAAAGTCGTATCTATCTAATAGCGCCTGGGATTTGACATCAACTCCCGCTGGAATTCTAAGCGAAAACACTGAGCCTTTACCGACTTCGCTGGTTACGCAAATGTCTCCACCGAGAAGATTTGCCAACTGCTTGGTGATAGCCAATCCCAGGCCTGTGCCTCCGAATCTACGTGTGGTTGTTCCATCTACGTGCGCGAATCTTTCAAATATTAACTGCTGCTTTTCAGGCGGGATGCCAATCCCTGTATCCTCAACATCAAAACGAATGTGCGGTTTACCGTTGAACTCCTGCACCGAGATATTTACATACACGTGTCCTTTTTCAGTAAATTTAATGGCATTGCCTATAAGGTTAATCAGACATTGCCGCAGCCTGGCAGAGTCGGTGCGTATTTTCGCGGGCAGCTCTCCGCACTGCAAAATCTCGAATTTCAGGCCCTTTTCCATCGCTGCCGGCCGCATCAAAGATTCGGTAATGGCAAGTAAGCACCCCAAAGGGCAGTCACTAATCTGAACATCGAGTTTGCCGACCTCAATCCTCGAAAAATCAAGAACGTCGTTTATCAACTGCAGGAGGTTCTCGCTACTCTCTCGAATAATATCCATATAATGCCTCTGTTCATCCGAGAGGTCTTGCTCCGCCAGCACTTGGCTAAAACCTATAATGGCATTCAATGGCGTGCGAAGCTCATGGCTGATATTGGCCAAAAATTCGCTCTTGGCTAAATCAGCCGCAAGCGCTTTCTGCGCCAGCATATTGGCTCGCTCAACAGAGGCCTCAAGCTGCTCCTTTGCATTTTCCGCATGTTCCTTTGCCTGCTTTAACTCTTCTAATGCCTGCTTGTGCTCGGTAACATCTATGATTGAACTCATTATACAGACAGGTTTGCCTGCATCATCCCTGACCATATTTGCCGAGTAACTGGCCCAAAATGTTGAGCCATCTTTTCGCTTCGCCACTCCTTCACCGACCCAATTTCCTTCAGTCCGCAATGCTTCTATCGCCATTAACGCCTTTTTGGCATCTTGACTGAACTCGCTACCAGTCCTGCCGAGAACCTTGGAAACATCGTTGTATCCCCACATTTTCAGGAAAGCATCGTTTGCGTATGTCACCTTACCATCGAGGTCAGCCATAGCAATCGCATTGATGGATGCTGCCACGGCGCTGCTTTTTATCCTTAGCTCCTTTTCTATCTGCTTTCGTCTTGTAACATCTCGCATTATCCCCTGAATGCCCGTAATCTGGCCGTCCTTTTTAACGGGCGCCGCGTTAATTTCCATCGGGATTATTCGGCCTGCTTTATCCATCTGATTTATTTCAAAATCCCGCAGCAGCTCCCCCGTTAGAACCCTGTTCATTGCTTCAATCGCCCTGGGTAGTTCTTCAGGAGGAGTGGTTACTGTCAGGTGTTTGCCGGTCAGTTCATCGACTTGATATCCGTACAATTCATACACTCGTGGATTAATGTATTCAATATGACCGGTCCTATCCAGCCGGAATACGAGGTCAGCCGAGGTCTCTACGAGACTCTTGAACTTCTCCTCACTTCCCCTCAGTGCCTCCACGTCTTGCACGCGACCGATATCAATCTCTCCCATCTGACCAATCCCTAAGCCCCCCAGACAGCAATTTCAAATTTGAAATTTGGTCCCGCAAGACGTCTTTGACGGGTCAAATTCCCTGAGAATCTCGCCGCAGATGAAGTTATCTGTTTTGAGAGTATGACTTTACGATAAGATGTCGGCTGAAATGAATAATCACTTTTTTGAATAAAAGGCGGAATTTAATACATTTCCCATCCACAACAATCCCACAGTGCCCGCCCAAATCTTATAGGACCAACCTTGCCACACGCAGGACCACATCATAAAGTCCTTCTCATTATGGGGCAGAATGTTACCTTCGACCAGTGGTCTGAACGCTGAACACGCAGGGCGACTATTGAAAGAATTGATTATGCGTTTTTTCGCGGGCTATTGTCGTCGATGGACCGTGGCCAGGATAGACAACCGTGTTTTCAGGCAGTGTAAAAAGTTTTTCTCTTATGCCTTTTAACAACTGTTGTAAGCTTCCACCTGGAAAGTCCGTTCGCCCGATTGATTCGGCAAACAGGGTATCGTCCGTAAAGACAATCCCTTCATCCTTCGAATACAGGCAGATACCGCCCGGCGTATGGCCCGGCGTATGAAGCACCTGCAACCTTACCCCGGCCTGCTCTACAACGCTCCCATCCTCTAAAGAAAAATCTGCCGGCTCGGTGCTGAACGCTCCCCCCATCACAGCGGACAGATTGCTATAGCCATTCTCAAGCATTTTGGCGTCAAGTTTATGGATGTAAACCTTTATGTCGGGATAATTCTCACGCAGTTCCGCAACGCTCCCAATATGGTCTATGTGGCCGTGCGTGAGAACTACCGCAACCGGATTCAATTTGTGTCCCTTGATAAAGTCCAGCAACCGCCCGGCTCCGAGACCAGGGTCAACAACCACACAGTCTTTGGCTGCTCTGCTACTGCGAAGGACATAGCAGTTCGTCTCATACGCACCCAAAATCAAACGGTCGATTTCCATCTAATTGTCCTCCCAAAGGCGGCCACGCTAACAGAAATCTCTTTTGCCGTCAAGTCTTTGGACTTGACCAACAGTTGTAATTCTGTTACTGTGCTTGAGCCGTAACCTCCGACAAGTCGGTGATGGCATTTATGAAAGCAGACCAACCAGGCAAAGACGTCCTGCCAGGTCGCAGAACATTAAGAGAACTGCAGAATGAAGGATTTCAGGCGAATATTCAAATATGTATGGCCGCAGTGGCCTCGTATTATTGTCGTTGTCCTCAGCGCCCTGGTTGTCTCTATGCTATTATCGATAAGTTTTATGACGGCCATACCTTTGCTGAAGGTTATGACAGGACAGGAGGGACTGCACGGCTGGGCGGACAGAAAGATATGTCAATGGCGGTACGGCGTGAGTTTCTACGTGCCCGAGAGCGTAGACTTCACGGATAACAAAAGTTCTGATTTCTCATACTCGCTGCTGGTAATCTCTGTCCACAAGAACAGCATGAGTGAGCGTGCCGGACTTAAGGTGGGAGACCGGATTGTCGGCGTCGGCGACCCCTCAGCTACAGGGGACGTATCATTTACCAAGCTGTTCGAAAAGCTTGCCACGACCGGCCGAGGCAGCATTGCTTTGCGTATCAGACGGGCGGGCGAGGTCGGGTATGAAGACAAGCTCGTGCAACTTGACAACATACGTGATGCCGGGATAAAAGACAAAGGTATTGAGATTGCACAACGAATCGTTAGTGTGGTGCCGCGGGAGCAAACACAGGGTAACAGAACAAAGGCGGTTGTGCTTATCATATTGGCCGTGACGGTCATTACGGTTATTCGCTGTATAGCGAGGTATTACCAGCAATACCTCGCGGAAAAAGTGGTGCAGGTAGGGATAAATCATTTACGTGAGGATGCTTTTGTGCACGTGATGAATATGCCGGTTGGTTTTTTTGCCTGCGAACGGCCGAGCGACTCGGTGAGCCGGCTCATTCGTGATACGGGCGCTATGGGCAACGGCATCAAGGTCATGCTGGGAAGAGCGCTGCAAGAACCACTGAACGCCGCTCTTCTACTTTGTGCAGCGGCACTGTTGAACTGGCAGTTGACGGTGATATTCCTGTGCGGTGCACCGCCCACGCTTTGGCTGGTTATCGCTTTAGGCAGAAAGATGAAGCGGGCCTCGAAGAAATCGCTGATTGCCTGGTCTCAGATGCTGTCAAAGCTGCAGGAGACAATGTCGGGCCTCAAGGTTGTGAAAGTTTACAATCAGCAGGGCTACGAGCACATCACATTTAGGGCGATAAACAAGAGACTATTAAAGCAGTTATTGAGAATTTCGAAGGTCGATGCGGCGACAAACCCCATAATGGAAGTGCTCGGGATGGTAGCGGGCTCTGCGGCATTGATAGTAGGGGCAAGCTGGGTCACGGGAAACAAAATGGAGGGCACCGATTTTCTGGTGCTGCTGGGCCTTCTGGGCAGTGCGGCGGCAGCGGTGCGAAGAACCGGCGACATCTGGAACAAAATCCAGGAGGCCGACGCCGCCGCCGAAAGGGTATTCGCCCTTACCGACCAGCATCTCGAACTTGAAAAACCTGATGCTATTGAACTGCCGCCCCTGAAAAACAAAATCGAGTTCAGGAATATCCTCTTTACCTATCCGGGCAGCAGCACTCCCGTCCTGAAGGGAATCAATCTGACGGTTCAGGCCGGTCATAATGTCGCTCTCGTGGGGCCAAACGGCTCAGGCAAAACAACTCTGGCAAATCTGCTGCCGAGGTTCTACGACCCTGACAGCGGCCAAGTCCTGATAGATGGCAGGAACATTCGCGATGCAACGTTGAAAAGCTTACGAAACCAGGTCGGAATGGTCACGCAAAACGTGGTAACATTCAATGATACCATAGCGGCCAACATCGCCTATGGTAAGCCCGACGCCGCCAGAGAAGAGATAATCGCCGCAGCCAAGCGGGCCTTCGCCGACGAATTTATCTCTCCCCTGCCTGATGGTTATGACACAATTATCGGCGAGCAGGGTACCGGCCTAAGTGGAGGCCAGTTGCAGAGAATCGTCATAGCCAGAGCAATCCTGAAAAATCCAGCAATCCTGATTTTCGATGAGGCCACAAGCCAGGTCGATGCCGACAGCGAAGCTAAAATCCACAATGCCATTGAGAAAGTTATGCACAACAGAACCAGTTTTATAATCGCTCACAGATTCAGTACCGTTATTACTGCCGATATAATAGTGGTAATGGACAATGGGCGGATTATCGCCCAGGGCAGACACGACCAGCTTATGCAGACCTGTCCCTTGTATCAGAGCTTATACGAAACCCAGTTGATGAAAGCATAGAAAAATAAGGACCCAAACTATGGCCGAGCTTTCACGCCAGCAAAAAGCATACGAACTGTTTAAGAGATATGAAGGTAATCCCATACTGACACCCGAAATCTGGCCTTATCCGACAAATGCAGTCTTCAATCCCGGAGCAGCCAGGCTGAACACAGAAACACTGCTGCTGGTTCGGGTTGAAGATATGCGAGGCTTTTCCCATTTGACTGTTGCGCGTAGTCCCGATGGATTCACAAACTGGGAAATCGACCCCGAACCGACCCTCGAAGCCAACCAGAGTTCCCGCGAGGAAAGGTGGGGTCTGGAAGACCCTCGCATCGTCTGGCTTGAGGAACAGAAACAATTTGGCATTACGTATGTCTCTTTCAGTGAAGGCGGCCCTGTAGTCTCGCTGGCAATTACCAAAAACTTCAAAAATTTTGCCCGCCTGGGTGCTCTTTTGCCGCCGGAAGATAAAGATGCTTGTTTACTTCCTCGAAGATTCAAAGGACGTTTTGCACTGATTCACCGACCCATTGTCCGCGGCGAGGCCCACATGTGGATTAGTTTCTCACCCGACCTCAAGCACTGGGGCGACCACAGAGTGCTGATTATGACCAGAGCCGGCTACTGGGACTGTCACCGGGTCGGCCTGGCCTGCCAGCCCATAGAAACACACCAGGGCTGGATGGTATTCTATCACGGCGTCCGAATTACCGCTGCAGGTGCGATATACCGCCTGGGGCTGGCTATGCTGGATTTGGAAGAACCCTGGAGAGTCTTACGCAGAAGTGACGAATGGGTCTTAGGACCGCGGGAACCCTACGAACGCATCGGCGATGTCAGTGACGTCGTATTCCCTACCGGCGCCGTTGTCCACAAAGAAACTGACCAGCTTAATCTCTATTATGGCGCCGCCGACACCGCTGTTGCTGTCGCAACAACTAACTTAAGCGACTGCATCGACTATATTATGTCCTGTCCCGAAGCCCAGGATTAGCCGGCATAAAAACCAACGCAGAAAGTGCGGATTCTTTGGTGAGACTATTTGCTCCGGCTACTTGGCTTTTTCAGGGGTGGCGATTTTACTTGCCGATTTTTTCAACTCCCCCTGAATGTTTTACATTCTGATTACAACCTGATTGGTCTTGCTTATCATTTTTATCAGCTTCAATTGCATTTATTATCAGCAAAAGTATATCGCATAAACAATACAGGCCCCAGATAGAAATGCCAATCAGACAAAGCTACGGAAACTTCAGTCCTGCCAAGAGACCAACTGAGACGGGAAGCCGGATTTGGATGATGATGAGCAAAAACCCACCTCATTGCATAGCAAACCCACCCATAACTGTTCAATTACTGCTGATATTTACGATTTACAATCCATTTTCCGTAATCCATTTATGGGATAGTTTAATTAGTTTGAACTTTTGCAGGCATATTTTTATGATAGCAGCCAAATGATAATGAGTGAGCAAAGGACATATCGAAAATCAGCAGCGGCGTTCAGCGAGGCCTGCAAGTATTTGCCAGGCGGAGTCAACTCGCCGGTGAGGGCTTTTGGTGGAGTCCGCCCGTGGTGGGCCAGTCCGCTTTTCATTGCTTCTGCAAAAGGCTCGAAAATTTATGATATTGACGGCAATGAGTATATTGACTATGTCAACTCGTGGGGGGCGATAATACTCGGACACGCCCATCCTGCGGTAATAAAGGCCATCCGCGAAGCGGCGCAAAAAGGGACCTCCTTCGGAGCACCGACACTGGCTGAGACTGCTGTGGCACAGAAGATAATCGCTGCTTTTGATTCTATAGAAAAGGTGCGGATTGTAAGCAGCGGTACCGAGGCGGTAATGACCGCTATGCGGCTGGCCCGTGCGTACACCAGGAAGGATTTAATAATCAAAATGGCCGGCTGTTATCATGGCCACAGCGACTCATTGCTGGTAGCTGCAGGTTCGGGCGTTGCTGAAGCTGCTATAACATCGAGTGCCGGGGTTCCAGATTCGATTGCCAAGCTGACCGTAGTAATTCCGTATAACGATATTGAGGCGGCAAAGGCAGCCTTTAGAGTGCATAAAGGAAGGATTGCGGCAGTTCTGGTTGAGCCTGTGGCAGCCAATATGGGCGTTGTGCCGCCGGTTGAAGGGTATCTGCAGGCACTTCGGCAATTGTGCGACCAGGAAGATGTGCTCTTGATATTAGACGAGGTGATAACCGGTTTTCGAGTGGCAGCCGGCGGAGCACAAGAGCTTTTCGGTATAAGAGCCGATATTACCTGTCTTGGCAAAATCATAGGAGGAGGGCTGCCTGCAGCAGCAGTTGGCGGTCGGGCCGATATTATGGATATGCTTGCGCCAACTGGGCCGGTCTATCAGGCCGGGACCCTTAGCGGCAATCCGGTCGCGACTGCCGCAGCCAACGCAACACTGGAGATACTAACGAGCAAAGAGCATTACCGGAAACTGGAAACTTCGGCAGCTTTGCTGGAGGCCGGGCTGGCTGATGCTGCTAAAAAGGCCGGTGTTGCTGTTACGATTAACCGTGTCGGCTCGATTATGAGTTGCTTCTTTACCCGCCAAAGGCGAGTTTTGAACTTTGCTGATGTGCGGTCAACCAATATTGAGAGTTTCAAGAAATTCGCAGCTACGATGCTGAAGGAGGGAATCTATCTTGCCCCGAGTGCTTATGAGGCGATGTTTGTGTCATTAGCACACAGCAAAAAAGATGTTGAAAAGACGATTGAGGCCGCGAGGAATAGCTTCCGCAAAATCAAGGATTAGAAATCCCTAATGTCTTCCTGTAAACTTCAACAGCTATCGTTTGAAAAGGGACACTAAATGAGAAATTATTTCAGTGTGATTTTATTGGCGGTAATTTGTATTAGTTGTGCACAGGCGAAAAATGCAGCGGATATCCCTGCGGCGCAAGGGGCGGGGGAAAAGCTGGCGATGGCCGATACTTTGGGGGTGACACACGTTGCAGGCAGATATTATTTGACAGATAAAGATTTCCTGAATGAAGGCGCCGACCAGATTCTGGCTCTGGGGTCTCGGGTAATCAAGGTTTGGTTTTACGGCAAAAGGCATGAGCATCCGCAGTCGGTGTATCCCTACAACTCGGATTGGCCAAGAGTCGAGAGTTTAGTTGAAGGGGCTAAATCGCCGTATTTTAAGAAGCTATTCGACAAACCTTTTACCACCTATATCTTGGTGGTTACAGCACTGGGGCGGCCAGACGATTATTGGCGAAACGGCATCACAGAGCAGCAGAAACAAGATGAGCAGCGACAGTTCTATGAGCTTGCCAAACACCTATTGGAAACGTATAAAGGAAAAGGCAAGACGTTTGTTTTACAGCACTGGGAAGGTGACTGGATGATACGTGGCAGCGTTGATGGGAAAATTGAACCGACACCGACGGCGATTAAGGGGATGATTGAGTGGCTTAATGCGCGGCAGACGGGCGTGAATCAGGCCAGAAGCGAGGTGGGTCAGGATGGGGTGAGGGTGTATCACGCCGCCGAGGTAAACCGCGTTGTCAGTTCTATGAAGGAGGGCAGGCGCAATATGGTGAATGCGGTTTTGCCCCATACGAAGCTGGATTTGGTTTCATACTCGGCGTGGGATTCGGCGCTGGAGCATTACCAGAATCCGCGAGTGTTTCGCGAAGCGCTTGACTTTATAGCTGCCAGCATAGCGGATAGTGCTGATTTCGGTGATAGAAATGTTTACGTAGGCGAGTTTGGGATGCCGGAGAATTTGTATTCTATTGAGCAAATCCAGAAGGCAATTCCGAATGCCGTGGAGACGGCGCTCGATTGGGGATGTCCCTACGTGGTTTACTGGCAACTGTACTGCAATGAGTTAAAGGACGGCAAACAGCAGCCGCCAGTGCGAAGTAACGATGCCGTGCGGGGTTTTTGGCTTATAAGGCCGGATGGCTCCAAAACCTGGGTGTGGGAGTATTTTTATCGGTTATTAAATGCCTCCAGCAAAATGAGCGTGCAGAGCAACAGGCATAATAACTGTTTGTTGCTCGCTGACGCTACTTTTGAGCACAAATAATTTCTTGCATTTACGGCGGGAGCGAAACACAATAAAGTGAGCTAAAAACTAAAAGCTAAAAACTCAAAACTATGGAAAGGAGATTCAAAAATGAGCCAGAACCAGATGGGTAAGAGCGATTTACTGGATACCACCGATTGTCTCGAAGCAGTTGGCGTGTTTAGAGGGTGGAAAAACTTTTTGTTTGTAGTCATAGCACTGTGTCTGCTTTTGTTGCAGGTGTCGTTCTGGCTTGTCAACACCGGCTATATTAAGATTGGTGAGCAAGCCGCAACTGACAAACCTGCCGTTGCGGATAGTAACGCGGTAGGAATGGCGGCAGAGGTAAACGAGGGACTCAAAGTGACGGTTCAACCGCCTCAGCAGCACCGCGCATTGTTTAGCATAACATTTAAGCATCTGGCCTGGCTGGTCCGCATTGTCAATGTGGTGCTTGTGCTGGCGGCTACGCTTTACTGCATGACAATGCTTTTTGGCTTGAAGATATCCCTGATAGGCAGGCTGGGCGGAATAAGTCATATCAGCCGGGCATTTTTCCTGTCGCTGGTGATGCTGATACTGCTGCTACCCTGGCAGAGCGTATTTGGCTGCGTGGTTGTGGGAGCTATATATACGCCGTGCGAGCTGGTGAAGTGCTGCGGTCCCGGCGCGGCGGGATGCTGCGGGATATTCGGCAACATCCTTTTCTATTTTCGGTTCAGCGGGTATTGGCTACTAATAGTGTTATTGCTTATCCTCTCACAGCTTCGCAGTGCCCGGTGGACGAAGGCCATTCTCCGCCGACTTGAGGTGATATAGCCAGATGGCCAAAGAGAGGATTGGCTTTATCGGCACCGGCATAATGGGTAAGCCGATGGCCCACAACCTGCTGAAGGCTGGGTTCGCTGTAACCGTCAACAATCGCACAAAGGCAAAGGCCAAGCAAATTCTCGCGGAGGGTGCGGTCTGGGCATCAAGCCCTGCTATTGTTGCGAACAATAGTGACGTTGTAATAACCTGTGTCCCCGACACGCCTGATGTTAGAGAAGTGCTTCTGGGTAAGAATGGCGTGATTGAGGCAGCAAGGCCGGGTCTTATCTGCGTCGATATGAGCACCATATCACCGGCGGCGACGAAACATATAGGGGAAGCTCTGGCGGCCAGGGGCGTTACCTTAATTGATGCGCCTGTAAGCGGGGGTGAAATTGGGGCAATTGAGGGAAAGCTATCGATAATGATAGGCGGGCCGAAAGAAGTGGTGGAAAAGGTTCGGCCGATTATGGAGGCAATGGGGCGAACGGTGACATATTGCGGGCCGCTTGGTTGCGGGCAAGTGATGAAACTTGTCAACCAGGTGATGGTGGTTCACACAATAATGAGCATCGCTGAAAGCTTTGCCTTTGCCGAGAAGGCCGGGCTGGATTTGGAGACCACACTAAAAGTAACCTCTGCCGGCGCTGCGTCAAGTCACTCGCTGAAGGCATTGGGGCCGAAAATAATAGCGGGGGATTTCAAGCCGGCTTTTATGGTGGATTTGCAGCAGAAGGATTTACGATTGGTTTTGGAATATGCCGACCAGTTGAAGCAGCCCCTGCCAGGCGTGGCTTTAGTAAGGCAGTTGTTGGCGGTCCTTCAAGCTCAAGGCCGAGGCAGGGACGGAACGCAGGCGCTGGTGGATGTCATACGGCAGTTGGGAGGCAAACGCAATTAGCTTTTCTGCCGGCGCGTGAGACGAATTATCAAGTCCCGCTGAGCGGGATATTGCTCCAGCAGCTTTTCTCTGTTTGCCGGTTCAAAGTCGGCGAATTCAAAACCCGGGGCGACGGTTGTTCCCATTAAAGCGAATTTGCCTGCGGTACTATCACCTAGATACGGTGTTCTTTGAAAATATCCTGCCCTAAGGTGGTAACTTCACTGGAGCCGTCCGGATGGAGATGGAGCATTGTTACCGAACTGCCTAAGTAAAAGTGGAATATCTCATCACTTTTGACTCTGTGCAGGACGGAGAATGTGTCGGGCGTGAGCAGATAAAGGATTGCTGTGCAGAGGTTTCTATCGCCGGTGTATCGAGTGGGCAGGTGAGCACGGGCGATTCCCTCGACTTCCAGGCTGTGTTGCAATTACAGTTCAAGGTTGATTTCGTTTTTTGGTCGATATGTTATAATACGGCAACCCATAAGAAAGGGATTTCACTATGGCATATCGATACGGAGACCGAAGGCAAAATA
>Ga0315279_10001662_pt1 | contig 36358 bp, 24 predicted proteins | sample YL17G06_20_MG_FD_203694 | JGI IMG/M metagenome (GOLD analysis project Ga0315279, IMG submission 203694) | Sediment microbial communities from Yellowstone Lake, YNP, Wyoming, USA - YL17G06_20 | ecosystem: Environmental > Aquatic > Freshwater > Lake > Sediment | place: USA: Wyoming | collected...
GATGACTCGACACACCTTTATGTCGCATCACAGACGAAAACTGGACTCGTTTTGTCGGTGAAGGAGCCATTACAGGTCCCTCTCCGACAGACTGCTAGGTGATTGATATGGCAGAAGTAATGTTAGATGTCAAGGAACTGACAACAAAATATATCACCCGGTTTGGGGAAGATATTTACGCTGTTGACCACGTTTCTCTGAAGGTCGAAGAAGGGAAATCGTTGGGAATTGCCGGAGAATCCGGCTGCGGAAAGTCGACGCTGGCGCTTAGCCTGATGGGTTATTATTTCGCTCCGCTGCACTACATGAGTGGGGAGATCATCATCGAGGGACGTAATATCTCTGGGATGAACCCCGACGATGTTCGTAAATCGATCTTGGGTACGGAGATTGCTTATATCCCCCAATCCGCGATGAACGCGCTCAACCCCACCCAGAAGATTATCCACTTTATTGAGGATGTTGTTCAAGCACATGGTACAAACAAAACCAAGCAAGAGATTTATGAATTTGCCAGAGGAGCCTTTGAGAACTTGGGGCTTCCAGCGAGTGTACTGCAAAAATACCCCGTTGAACTTTCGGGCGGCATGAAACAGCGCACGGTGATCGCGATATCTGTGATCCTTTTTCCAAAAGTATTGATTGCTGATGAGCCTTCCTCCGCACTCGATGTCACTTCGCAAAAGATGGTTATCAAGATGCTGCGGAACTCGATGGAAGATGGTTTCATCAAATCGTTGATCTTCATCACGCATGAGCTTCCGCTGCTTTACAACGTCGTTGATGATATTATGGTCATGTACGCGGGACAGATTGTGGAGAAGGGCACCGCAAAAGAAGTTGTGTTTGATCCACTCCACCCTTATGCCAAAGGCCTCATGGGCTCGATCATCGTGCCTGAAAAAGGTCTGCGGGATGTCGAACTGACTTCCATTCCCGGGGTACCGCCTAATCTTAAAAACCCACCTGCTGGCTGCCAGTTTGCCGAACGCTGCAAATATGTTCGGCCAGAATGCACCTTACATTCTATCCCTCTTTACGATGCGGGTGTCGGCCGTGCTTACCGCTGTATCTTTTCAGAAAAAGAGTTAAGAGAGTTTTATCAGAAGGAGGCTTATCAAAATGCCGGATGAAAAAAAGGTGTGCCTGAGCGGATCAGGACTTACCAAGGTGTTTGGTTTTGGCCGCCAGAAAACTCTCGCCGTTGATCATGTGGATTTCAATTTCTACGAGGGCGAAGTTGTCTCGATCGTGGGCGAATCGGGCAGCGGAAAGACTACTTTGGCGAAGATGCTTTTGGGATTGATCAGCACTACTGAGGGTGAGATTTACTTCCAGGGAAAGAAGCGCGATATCAGTACTCAAAAGAAGAAACAGGAATATTGGAAAAACATCCAGGCGATCTTTCAGGATCCGTTCTCTTCATACAACATATTTCATAAGATCGATGCTGTGCTGTTAGATTGCATTCACATGCGCGGCGGTCGAAAACTACCGTATGCGGAAAAAGTAGCGATGATGGCCAAGGCGTGCAGCTTTGTCAACTTGGAGTTCGAGGAATTGACCAACAAGTATCCTTTTGAGCTTTCCGGCGGACAGATGCAGCGCTTAATGATTGCCCGTATCTTCCTGCTGAAGCCGAAAATCCTGCTGGCTGATGAGCCAACCTCGATGATCGATGCCTGTTGCCGTGCGACGATCCTGGGTATGCTGATGAACCTGCATCTTGAAACCGGGATGACGCTTATTTTCATCACCCATGATATTGGCCTGGCGTATTATGTTTCTGACACCATATCCATTATGGAGCATGGAAAATTTGTTGAAAGCGGATCTCCCGATGATGTGATTCTGCATCCAAAAGAGGCTTACACCCGACGCTTGATCCATGATGTTCCAAAGATCCATGAAGAATGGGATCTCTCAACTGTGTAATGCATTCCTCTTGAGTTTGGATCCGAGCGAAATAACGTATATGCAAATTCAACCCTTAACTGATAATTGGCAATTTCATCAAGAGGAGATGGTCGAATGGTTGCCAGCTAAGTACCTGGTAGCGTCCACACCGACCTGATGGCGAGTGGGTGCAGTTCAACAGCTCGGTCTGGACGAACTGGCCGGGTTCGGGTGACAAACAGGGCCACTATTTCCCCGTCACCTGGAACGGATACTGGAACATGACTGCCATCGATATGCTCACTAATTTGCAGCCGGCAAAGATGCAAGTTGTGCCAGAGACAGACCCGCGCTAATCGAGGTAGAGCGTGATCATTTTGTGGCGTGTAGCAAGTTGTAGGGAAGAAGGTGGTGGATCACTCTACAGGAAGGGTAAATCATGTCAAAGGTAGAGCTGAAAGGCCCCGAGTTGCCCAACATTCCTTGGGAAGAACGCTCACACAAGTGCCATGAAGTCGTCTGGCGCTCAGAGAAAAACCCAATCATCACGCGCGATGCAGTGCCCGGCGCGAACAGTATATTCAACAGCGCCGTCGTGCCTTTTGAAGATGGTTTTGCCGGCATATTTCGCTGCGATGACACGGCCAGAGTGATGCAACTCCATGCAGGAGTGAGCAAAGACGGCGTCCACTGGGAGATAGAACCCAAGCGCATTCAGTTCAAGTGTGACGACGATGAAATTGGCAACTTTGTTTACGGCTATGATCCGCGTGTGTGCTGGCTTGAGGACAGATACGCTATCACGTGGTGTAATGGTTACCACGGGCCTACCATCGGCGTGGGTTACACCGACGATTTCAAGACTTTTTACCAGATGGAGAATGCTTTCTTGCCCTATAACAGAAATGGTGTGCTTTTCCCGCGCAAGATCAACGGGAAATTTGCGATGCTCAGTCGGCCGAGTGATACCGCGCACACACCTTTTGGCGATATCTTTTACAGTGAAAGCCCAGATTTGATCCACTGGGGCCATCATAGACATGTGATGTCTCCCACGGGGGGGTGGCAAGCCACTAAAGTTGGCGCGGGGCCGACACCGATAGAAACGTCAGAAGGGTGGCTTTTGTTTTACCACGGTGTGCTGACTTCGTGCAACGGGTTTGTATACAGCTTTGGCGCGGCGCTATTGGATCTTGAGAAACCTTGGAAGGTAATTCATAGGACGCGTCCCTACCTGCTCAACCCGAGGGAATATTATGAATGTGTGGGTGACGTTCCCAATGTTGCCTTCCCTTGCGCTGCTCTGTACGACCCGCCGACAGGGCGTATTGCAATTTATTACGGCGGAGCAGATACGGTCACAGGTCTGGCATTTGCAAGACTCGATGAGCTAATTGATTTCATCAAAGAGAATTCTCTCTGAAGGATCAATGCGGAGGTCTGGCGCCTCCCTGCCGGAAAAGTGGCTGCCTCTGCTCAAGCGCATCCGCGATGGGGGCAAGTGGCGCCAGTTATATGTGACGTCTCAAGGAGTGTGCACTATCGTACGGAAACTGGGCATGATGTGCGGCACGACTTGCCGAGCGGCCTGCAAACTTGCCCCAGCGTGAAATGTACCTTGGCGATAGCGCAAATAGCAAGCTGGAGCCTGCGCTCTGAACGGAGCCAAGCTTTGCACATCCAAGTCGAAAGACTTGGATGTGTTTTGCCGGTATTGAGCGACAGCCAAAAGACCCACTAGGCAAAAACCGGCACTTTGCTTTTATCACTAGCTGGAGGGGGATGCTCAGGCTCAAGGTAGAACAACACTCGGCTACCCGATGCGCCCAAAATCCCCCTCCCTGTGGATGACGCCTCTGTCATGTATTGGCTGAATCGCCTATTGGGAGGCAAGAATATCCCCAGCGAGCCTTTCTCGATGAGGCATTACGCTACGGCAGGCTGCATCGCAGCCGCAGGTGAGAGCGGAGGTTAGAGACGATGACGATGGCATATACTTCACAGACAGCCATCAATGAAGCCATCCGACGAGACTGGAAAGGTCACATTGAAAGAGAGCTGAAAGGCAATATACTGCCCTTCTGGATCAAGCACGCGGTGGACGAGGCCAATGGCGGCTTTTACGGCGCGCTCAGCAATGATCTAGTCGTTGACAACGATGTACCGCGCTCAGCGGTGTTGACCGCGCGCATTTTATGGACGTACAGCACGGCCTACCGGTCGTATGGCGACGAGCGCTATCTGACAATGGCGCGCCGCGCTTACGACTACTTGACGCAGAAATTTTGGGATCACCCGTTCGGAGGCATATACTGGACGCTCGATCGGCACGGGCAGGCGATCAACGATCGCAAACATGTGTATGCGCAGGCGTTTGCCATCTATGGATTGTCCGAATACTATCGGGCTACCCACGAGCCGGAAAGTTTACAGTTGGCGCAGGAACTGTTCCGCCTGATCGAGACACATAGCTTTGACGCGGTCAATGGCGGCAATATCGAATGTTGTTCGCGCGAGTGGGGCGCGCTGGCCGACATGCGCTTGAGCGAAAAAGAACCCGAGTGCCGCAAATCTATGAACACGCTGCTGCACCTCATGGAAGCCTACACCAATCTGCTGCGGGTCTGGCCGGACGAGGAATTAAAAGTCAAACAGCGCGGTTTGATCGAGATCTTTTTGCGACGCATCATCAATCCACACACGCATCATTTCAAGTTATTCTTTGATGATGAGTGGCGCTCATTGTCCGATGAGATTTCCTATGGGCACGATATCGAAGGGAGTTGGCTGATCGTCGAGGCCGCAGAAGTGTTGAGCGATGCAGACCTGTTGGCGCAAGCGCGCGTCGAAGCCGTAAAGATGGCCCAGGCGGTGTATCGCGAAGGACTCGATACCGATGGCGCGGTGTTGTATGCAGCCACGCCGCACGGTGTCACGAATGACGAGAAGCACTGGTGGGTCCAGGCGGAAGCGGTGGTTGGTTTCTACAATGCCTACCAAATCTCATCTCAGGATCATTTGGCCGAAGCGGCTTTGCATCTCTGGGATTATATCGAGGCCAAGTTTGTTGACCGCACGAATGGGGATTGGTTCAAGGTGTTAAGTCGGGCTGGCGTTCCCTACGCCGAGCATTTCAAAGTCGGCCCGTGGGAATGTCCCTATCACCACAGTCGAGTGTGCTTTGAAATGCTACAGCGCTTGAATCACACGCAAGAGTAAGACAGACTAGATCGGACGACGGTTGAGGAAAGAATAGCGGATAGCCCAAGAGGACAAAGCATGGAGTACGGTTACTTTGACGACGACAAACGAGAATACGTCATCACCAATCCCAAGACGCCGGTCAAGTGGATCAACTATGTCGGCACGCTGGCGTTCGGCGGATTCGTAGATCACACCGGCGGCGCGCTGATTTGCAAAGGCGATCCGGCGCTGAATCGCATCACCAAGTATATCGCCCAGATGCCCGGTTCTGATTTCAAGGGCGAGACGCTCTATCTCCGAATCAAACAACCACACGGCTATAAGGTCTTTTCGCCGTATTTCGTTCCGACGCTCGACCTCTACGACCTGTACGAGTGCCACGTCGGCCTGGGTTACACGCGCATCGTGTCCGAGTTCTATGGCATCCGAACCGATGTCATAATTTTTGTCCCGCAGGGCGAAAACCGCGTCATCCGCGACATCAAGATCACGAATATTTCCAGTGCGCCGGTGGAAGTGGATGCCATTCCCGCCGTCGAGTACACACATCCCGACGCACTCAAACAACTTACGAACGCCGACTGGGCGCCGCAGACGGTGGTGAGCAAGGTCGTGAACGAACCGGACGGGCACAAGGTTCTTCTCCAGTACCCATTCATGTACCGCGATATAAAGGTCAACTATTTCACCTCCAATTGGCCGGTTTCTTCGTTCGAGTCCGACCGCAAAAAGTTTTTGGGTGATAACGAGTATGGCACGTGGGCCAATCCGCTCAGCTTACAACAAGCCGAATTGAGCAATTGGGAGGCGTGGCGCGGCGACAACATCGCGGCACTGATGCATCATCTCGGCGTGCTTCAGCCGGGCGAGACGCGGCGGCTTATTACGCAGCTTGGACAAGAAGAAAGCGCGCAACAGGCGCTGCCGCGCATCCAACACTTCCGCGATGAAAAGAACGTCGAGCGCGCGTTTGAGGAACTGGCTCGGTTTTGGGACCGCTACCTGGGCAAGTTGCAGGTGGAAACGCCGGACGCACCCATGAACCGCATGTTGAATGTCCACAATCCGCGTCAATGCCACACGACCAAGAACTGGTCGCGCTATCTTTCGCTGTACCAGCTTGGCTATGGCGGCGCGCGCGGCATCGGCTTTCGAGATAGCTCGCAGGATGTGATGGGGATTTTGGCTAACATGCCTGAAGAAGGCAAGACCCTCATCCGGCAACTGCTCAGTGTGCAGAGGCGCAACGGCGCGGCTTACCACCAGTTCAATCCACTCACGCTGGTGGCAAGCGAAGGCGACTCGGTCGAACGGGAGGATCTGCCGCACTATTACAGCGACGATCATCTCTGGATCATCTTGGCTGTGTGCGCTTATCTCAAGGAAACCGGCGACCTGGCGTTCCTGGACGAGGCGATCCCGTATTACGAAAAAGACAAGCACGACGTTCCGCTCGAATCGGGCACGGTGCTGGATCACCTGCGGCGCGGCATCGAGTTCACACGTGGCGACGTAGGCGCACATGGCCTGCCGCTGTTGGGCTTTGCCGATTGGAACGACACGGTTAACTTGCGAACTGGAGCCGAATCATTGTTCACAGCCAATCTCTACGGCAAGGCGCTCTTGGAGATGATTGACTTGGCGCGTCACCTGGGCGATGTGGCCTCGGTGGGAACATACGCCGCGTACCATGCTGAGATGAAGCAGCGCGTCAACCAATGCGCCTGGGACGGCGAGTGGTATGTCCGCTACTTTGACTTTGACGGCACGCCGCTCGGTTCGCGCACGAACGACAAGGGGCAGATCTACATCAACGGTCAATCGTGGCCCGTCATCTCTGGCTTTGCGGAGCCTTCACGCGCGCGCCGGGCATTGGACTCGCTGCGAGCGCGGCTCAACACGCGGAACGGCATCAAGATCAGCGCGCCCGGCTTCAATGGCTTTGACCCCAAGCGCGGCGGCATCACGACCTATCCGCCGGGCACGAAGGAGAACGGCGGCATTTTCTTGCACACCAATCCGTGGGTGATGATCGCCGAGACGTTGATGGGGGACGGCGACCGCGCATTTGAATACTACGGCCAGATCAATCCAGCAGCCAGGAATGACCGCATTGACGAATACGAGTGCGAGCCGTATGTTTACGCCCAGAACATTCTGGGCGACGAGCATCCGCAGTTTGGGCTAGCGCGGAACAGCTGGCTTTCTGGAACGGCGTCGTGGACGTATCAGGCGGGCACGCAATACATCCTCGGCGTGCGGCCCACGTTCGATGGATTGATGATTGACCCGTGCATCCCGCGAAGCTGGGACGGCTTCCGTGTGATGCGCGAGTTCCGTGGCGCGGTGTATCGCATCACCGTCGAGAACCCTGACCACATCTGCAAGCGCATCAAGTCAATGCAAGTAGATGGCAAAGACATCAAGGGCAACGTCATTCCGATTTTTGATAGCGGGACACATCAGGTGCGCGTCGTAATGGGGTAAACCCGAAGGGTTTCTAAAACCCCTCGGGTTTGGAGAAACACATGACCGGCGACTTTTACGGACTATCAACTCGCATCATCGGCAATCAATATCTGCGGCTAGAGTTCCTGGCTGAGGCCGGGCCGCGTATCGTGCGCTTGAAGCTGGCGGGTTCGGACGAAAACCAACTGGCCGAAGTACCCGACGTCCACTGGATGACACCCTATGGCGAGTATTACTTGCGCGGCGGGCATCGCCTGTGGCATGCGCCAGAGGCTGTACCGCGTTCGTCAATTCCCGATAACAGCGGGTTGACGATCGAGGAACAGGATGGCGCGGTGCGCCTCTCTCAACCGCCCGAACCTGATACGCGCATCCGCAAGAGTATAGAGATTCGTCTGCATGATGACGGGCCAGCCGTGACGGTGCGCCACGAGCTAATGAACGGCGGCGTGAGGCCGGTGGAACTCGCGCCGTGGGCCATCACGCAAATGCGCCTGGGAGGCGTCGCCGTGCTGCCTCAGCGAGTCGAGCCGATGGACAGCGATGGCATCGCGCCGAATCGTCACCTGGTGCTGTGGCCTCATACACATTGGCACGACCCGCGCCTGCGCCTCGGCGACGAGTACGTGTTGATCGAAGCGCAGCCTGAACCGTCTGCCTTCAAAATGGGCTATCTGAATCATCACGGCTGGATCGGTTACCTGCGAGAGGGCGTCTTGTTCGTCAAGCGATTCGAACCCCGAACCGACCAGCCGCACGCCGACATGAGCTGCAATGTCGAGGTGTATTGCAACGGTCGCTTTATCGAGCTGGAAACGCTCGCGCCGCTCATCCGATTGGAGCCGGGCCGATCTGTCACGCACGTCGAGACGTGGGAGCTTTATTCAGGGCTAGGCGTGCTTCAAACGCCGGACGAAGTAAAAGCTATCTTTGGCCCACTGAACCTGTGAACTCTATGGACAACTGTCACTTTGACGAATCAGAGCGTTTTGTCATTGAGGACTAGGCTGCCTTGCGGCCGTTCGCCAGTTTTCTGCCCGGCATCGCGGGACCGATGGGCATCCCCATGTGGGCCTTCTACGTCAACCGGCGAACCAAGCCAATCAGACGATGTCCTTCACCGGACTCGGTATGAGGCTTTGGAATGAAAGACGGCTGGCGTTTTGTGGATCCATCAGGTGTGTTTATCCTGAACGACCCGCACAGAACAAGTTGCCTCTACTTTCCGCTGGTCAATGAAGCGGGAATGATGTCCGTCATCACGCCGACGCTGCACGGTGACATCAAAACCGGCCAGAACAGCTTCTTGACGACGCCAGTCTCGGTGGAGGATTTGCACAACTCGCGCTCGGCACGCAACTTTTGGGTTTACATGAATGGCATTGGTGCTTGGGCTGCAACCGGGAATTCCGCGCCTCAAATTGCCCAGAGCTTTGAAGGTGCGGAGCGAGTCACGCTAGAAGCGGGCTGGCTCTGGCACAAGGTCACGCGCGAATCAGCGCAATTCGGACTGCGCGCCGAGATCACCAACTTTGTCCCGCCGAGCGAAGATCAAGTCGAGCTGATGCAAGTCGCCTTGACGAACATGACGGATCATCCGCTCACCCTCACGCCCACCGCTGCCATTCCGATCTATGGACGCTCCGCTGATAACCTGCGCGACCATCGTCACGTCACCTCACTGCTGCACCGCATTGCCACTCACCCCTACGGCGTCCTCGTGCGCCCCACGCTCTCATTCGATGAGCGTGGACATCATCCCAACTCGGTGACGTATGGCGTCCTGGGCACGGAAGTGGACGGATCGCCTCCACATGACTTTTGCCCCATCGTACAAGAGTTCACCGGCGAAGGCGGCTGCCTCGAATGGCCCGAAGCGGTCGTCAAGCCGTCGGGCACGTTTTATCCTGCCGGTTGCACATTCGAAGGTTACGAAGCGATTGGTGCTCTGCGCTTTGGTGAGACGGTTTTGCAGCCCGGACAATCCAAATCCTATATCGTCATCATGGTCATGATGCAAGAAGGCACAGACCCTGATATAATGGTCAAAGCATACGGCAGCCAGGCCAAGTTTGCCGATTGGTTCCAGCGTAACGAGGCGCACTGGCAAAGCAAGCTGGAGACACTCGCTTTCCACACCGGCGACAACCAGCTCAACCCGTGGCTCAGGTGGGTGGCGCTCCAGCCAATTTTGCGGCGGCTGTTCGGCAACTCGTTTCTGCCCTATCACGACTATGGACGCGGCGGGCGCGGCGGGCGCGACCTGTGGCAGGATTGCCTGGCACTCCTGATGATGGAACCCGACAGCGTGCCCGATCTGCTGTTCAGCAGCTATGGCGGAGTGAGAATTGACGGTAGCAATGCCACCATCATCGGCTCTGAGCCTGGCGAGTTTTTGGCCGACCGCAACAACATCGCGCGAATTTGGATGGATCACGGCGCGTGGCCTTTCCTGACCACCCAGCTTTACATTGACCAGACGGGTGACCTCGCCTTCTTGCTCCGCGAGCAAACCTATTTCAAAGATCAGCACATCAGCCGTTCGCGCGGAATTGATGAAGCGTGGCAGCCGGAGCAAGGCATACTCTTGCGCACCCAGTCCGGAAAAGTGTATCACGGCACGGTGCTGGAACACATTCTCGTCCAACACCTGAGTGCGTTCTTCAACGTCGGCGAGCATAACAACATCAAGCTGGAAGACGCGGACTGGAACGACGGCATGGACATGGCGCCCGAAAAAGGCGAGAGCGTGGCCTTTACGGCGTTGTATGCCAGCAATCTGCGCAAGTTGAGCCAGCTTGTGTTGGAATTGGAGCAGCATGGAACCACGCACGTCGAGTTGGCTTCCGAGTTGATGCTGTTGCTGGACTCGTTAGCCGAGCGAGTGGATTACACTTCGGTCGAAGCGAAGCAGAAACGCCTGCACGATTACTTTGCGAATTGCCATCACGCCATCTCCGGCAACAAAGCGAGTATCGCCGTACGCGACCTATCGCGCGACCTGGCGGCCAAGGCGGATTGGCTCACACATCATCTTCGCGCGCACGAATGGATTCGCAACCGCGAAGGGTACGAGTGGTTCAATGGTTACTATGACAATGACGGCGCGCGCGTCGAAGGCGATCACCCTAACGGCGTCCGCATGACCTTGACGGGCCAGGTGTTCACGCTGATGGGCGGCATCGCGACGGACGAACAAGCCCAACAAATCGTGCGCTCCGTGGATCGTTATCTCTACGACCCGACCGTAGGCGGCTGCCGGCTGAACACAGATTTCGGCGAGACGCTCCTCAACCTGGGGCGCTGCTTTGGTTTTGCCTTCGGAACGAAGGAAAACGGCGCGATGTTCAGCCACATGGCGGTGATGTATGCCAGTGCGCTTTACCGTCGCGGGCTGGTGCGGGAAGGCTTCCGTGTTCTGGATGGCATCTACCAGCACTGCCAAAATTTTCCGGTCAGCCGCATCTACCCCGGCATTCCCGAATACATTAACGCCAAAGGTCGCGGTGCGTATCCGTTCCTGACCGGCTCTGCGAGTTGGTTGTTGTTGACGCTGTTGACGGAAGCCTTCGGCGTCAAAGGCGAGCTGGGCGATTTGGTCTTTGAACCCAAGCTGGTGAAGGAACAGTTCGACGAAGCTGGCGAGGCTGGCGTCGAAGCCTTGTTCGCGGACAAGAAATTGCACGTGGTCTATCACAACCCGGCCAAATTGGATTATGGCGCATACCGGATTGAGACTGTTCAAATCAATGGCGAGCCAGTGCCCTTCAAGCGGCAATTGAACGCGGTTGTGCTTGCCAGAGAAACGATCACCGCATTAGCCGATCATCGGTTACATCGTGTGAAAGTTAAACTCAGCGAGAGGTGAAAACATGAGCGACAAGATCGAAACCTTGATCTCCCAAATGACCCTGGAAGAAAAAGTATCTCTGCTGGCGGGCGCGGATGCGTGGCGCACCGTCGCCATCAAGCGATTGGATATTCCCGTCATCAAGACGACGGATGGCCCAATGGGCGCGCGCGGCGCGGACGAGCCGGATGCGCCGACTTCGGCGTGTTTTCCCGGCGGAAGTGCGTTGGGCGCAACGTGGAATCCTGACCTGGTCGAGCGCGTGGGCAAGGCGCTGGCCGACGAGGTCAAGTCAAAAGGCGCGCATATCTTGCTAGCTCCCACGGTGAACATTCACCGCTCGCCTATCGCAGGCCGCAACTTTGAATGTTACTCCGAAGACCCCTATCTCACGAGCCGCATGGCGGTGGCCTACATCAACGGTCTGCAGAGCCAGGGCGTGGGCGCGTGCATCAAGCATTTCGTCTGCAATGATTCCGAGTTCGAGCGCCAGTCCATCAGCTCTGAGACCAGCGAGCGCCCCTTGCGTGAAATCTATCTGCGCCCGTTCCAGGTTGCGATTCGAGAGGCCAAGCCGTGGGCTGTCATGTCATCCTACAATCGCATCAATGGCACGTTCGCCAGCGAGAACGACTACACCTTGCTCGACATTCTGAAAGGCGAATGGGGCTTTGACGGCATCGTCATGTCCGATTGGTACGGCACCTACAGTCCCAACGTTCCCAAAGGCGGACTGGATCTGGAAATGCCCGGCCCGGCACGCTGGATGGGCGAGCATGCGCGGCAAGCCGTCCAGAGTGGCGAACTGCGTCAAGATAGGCTCGACGACAAAGTGCGCCGCTTGCTTCGCACGCTGGAAAAAGCGGGCGCGTTCGAGCAGCCCGACTTGCAGCCTGAGCGAGCGATTGACAAGCCGGAGCATCATCAGATCGCGCGCGAAGCTGCTGCGGAAGCCATCGTGCTGCTCAAGAACGCCAACAACATCCTGCCGCTCGATGCTGACCAAGTCAAATCCATCGCCGTAATCGGCGAGAACGCCAAGTGGGCCTCTATCATGGGTGGCGGCAGCGTCCGCGTCAGCCCGCATTACGTGGTCTCGCCGCTCGATGGCATCCAACGCCGCGCGGGCGAAGCTCAAGTGAGTTACGCTCTCGGCTGTTCCATTCGCCGGCATCCGCCGCTGTTCGATGCGAACTGGCTGACCCATGGTCTCACTCTGCAATACTTTGCCAATCGAGAATTGGCGGGCGATCCGGTTCAGACTCAAGTGACACGCAAGATGGAACTGGTCTGGTTTGGCGACGCCCTGCCTCACGTCGAGCCGAACGATTTTTCCGTCCGTCTGACCGGCACGTTCGCCGCGCCCGACAGTGGAATTTACGTCCTGAATCTGGCGTGCCTGGGCAAGGGCCGGTTGTTCATTGATGGTCAAGAGGTCATCAACCTCTGGGACACGAGCGCCGCACCTGGAGGCGGCTCGAAAACCGCCGAGATTGAGTTAGCCGCCGGCCAATCGCACGAATTGAAAATCGAGTTCGCCGTCGAACCCGGCCCGCGCTGGCGCAACCTGCGGGTGGGCTGCATGCCCAAGCCTCCGGCGGACCCGATCCAGGCCGCAGCGGCGCTCGCGGCCAAGTCCGATGTGGCGATTGTATTTGCCGGATTGACGCACGAGTGGGAAAGCGAGGGCTTTGACCGCCCCGACATGGAATTGCCCGGCGATCAGGTCAAACTCATCAAGCAACTGGTTGCGGCCAATCCGAACACCATCGTCGTGATCAATGCCGGCTCGCCCCTCAGCATGAACTGGCTGGATAAAGCGGCGGCAGTAGTGTGGGCGTGGTATCCCGGACAAGAGTGTGGCAATGCCATCGCGGATGTGTTGTTTGGCGACGTCAATCCTTCCGGCAAGCTGCCGACCACTTTTCCCAAGCGCCTGCAAGATAATCCCGCCTATCTCAACTATCCGGGCGAGAACGGCCAGGTGTATTACGGTGAGGGGCTGTTCGTCGGCTATCGTTACTATGACAAAAAGGATATCGCCCCGCTATTCCCGTTTGGCTATGGCCTTTCGTACACGACGTTTGCCTATCGCAATCTCGTGTTGGACGATACCGGCGAGGTGATTCGCGTCAGCGTGGATGTGCAAAACACCGGCCATCGAGCCGGCAAGGAAATCGTTCAGGCGTACGTGCGCGATGTGCAATCTCGCCTGGTGCGCCCCGAAAAAGAATTGAAAGCGTTTGCCAAGGTCGCGCTCGATCCGGGCGAAACAAAGACCGTCACCCTCACGCTCGATCAGGAAGCATTGTCCTATTACGATCCGGCAGTGAAAAGCTGGGTAGCCGAAGCAGGCGAGTTCGAGGTGCTCGTGGGCAGTTCATCGCGCGATATTCGCCTGACGGGGCGGCTCAACTTCGCAGGTGAAGCTAAAGCCAGTTTGAAGAAAACCGCCCGATTGCACGTCGGCCTACCGCTCAAGGCATTGCTCGATGATGCGGGCGGCAAAGCCGTGCTGGAAAAATACGCCGGCGCGTACCTGGGCGATCCGCAGATCGAGATGATCTGGGCTATGCCGCTCGAAGAGATTGCCAAGCTCGTCCCTGACCTCTTGGCGGCTGAGACGCTGCAAGCGATCAACGATGATTTGGCAAAAGTGTAATCCCTTCTGAGTGGTAACTGCCGCCACATGTCTTCTGAGAACCTTCGCAAGGGCGCCTGATAGGAAAGAGTAAATTTTGATGGCAGAGCTGATGACTTTTCCTTCCGCTTTTCTTTGGGGCGCGGCCACGGCGGCCTATCAGATCGAAGGTGCATGGAATGAGGATGGCAAGGGCGAATCCATCTGGGATCGCTTCTGTCACACGCCCGGCAAAATTCGCGACGGCAATACGGGCGATGTCGCCTGTGAGCATTACCACCGCTGCCACGACGACATCGCGTTGATGAGGCAGCTCGGCTTGAAGGCGTATCGCTTTTCCATCTCGTGGCCGCGCGTCATTCCCGGCGGCTGCGGCGCAGTCAATCCGGCCGGCCTCGATTTTTACGACCGTCTCGTGGATGAACTGCTCGCGGCGAACATTCAGCCGTTCGTCACGCTTTACCACTGGGACTTGCCGCAGGCATTGCAGGATCGCGGCGGCTGGGGCAGTCGTGACGCGTGCGGTTACTTTGCCGACTATGCCGCACTGATGGTTCGAAGGCTGGGTGACCGCGTGCGTCACTGGGCTGCCTTCAACGAGCCTGCGGTGACAGCGTTCGCCGGGCATCGCAACGGCGAGCACGCGCCCGGCTTGCAGGACGAGAAACTCACGCTGCAAGTCGCGCATCACCTGCTCGTCGCGCACGGCCTGGCCGTGCAGGCGATGCGCGGCATTGATCCGCAACTCAACGCAGGCATCGTGCTTGACCTTTGGCCGGCAGAAGTCATGACGGACTCGGAAGAGGAACGCGCTTTCGCCGAAATGATCTGGCAGACATCCGCCGGGTGGTTCCTCGGCCCGCTGTTCCGTGCGGGTTACCCTCCGACGGCATGGCAAAGGTACGGCGACAAAGCGCCCGATGTTCATCCGGGCGACATGGCGCTGGCATCTCAACGGCTCGACTTTCTCGGCGTCAATTCTTACTCGCGCCACGTGGTCAAGAACGGCGAGATCATCCGACCTGTGCCCGGCTCGGAATACACCGAGATGGATTGGGAAATCTGCGCGCCGGCGTTCCGGCGGCTGCTGGTGCGGCTCAAGCACGAGTATCCCGTCCCGCCGATTTACATCACCGAAAACGGCGCGGCCTTCCGCGACGAAGTCAGCCCCGATGGAAGTGTGCACGATCCGCGCCGCATCGCCTATCTGCGCGATCACTTTACCCAGGCGCGGCTGGCGATGAACGACGGCGTTGACCTGCGCGGTTATTTTGTGTGGTCGCTGCTTGATAATTTTGAATGGTCCAACGGTTATTCCAAGCGCTTTGGCTTGATCTTTGTGGACTATGCCACTCGACAGCGCACCGTGAAAGACAGCGGCCAATGGTACGCGCAAGTCATCGCGCGCAACGGAATTGACCTGTTCACCACAGAGTAAGTCAGATGGAAGAGCTGGAACTTTCGATCATGTCACGTGGCTTGGATCCCGTCGGTGGCCTGCGACCACTGCTCGATGAATTTGAGGCTCAACACCACTGCCGCGTCCGAGTCAGAGTGTTGCTGTGGGAAACTGCCTGGGCCGATTTGGTCAAGGTTGCCCTGTACAGTCACGGGCCAGACGTTTCCGAGGTTGGCACGGGTTGGGTGAACAACTTGGTGGCGATGAACGCGCTACGCCCGTTTTATACATCTGAACAGGATGCTATCGGCGGGCCGTCTGCCTTTCTCGACTCGGCCTGGCGGAGCGGTTGGTTAATGGGTGATAAGCAGCGGTGGGCCATACCCTGGCTGGCCGATACGCGTGTGATCTATTACCGGCGTGATCTGCTGGCAAAAGCCCAGATAGACGAACGGACGGCCTTCCAGTCGCAGCAGCAGTTGGAGCAAGCGCTCGAACGCTTGCAGGCAAGCGGCATTGCTTCACCCTGGGTCGTGCCAACCCAGTACGCCCGCAACACATTGCACAACGTGGCGAGCTGGGTGTGGGGCGCGCGTGGCGATTTCATCAGCGCAAATGGCAAACGTACTTTGTTCAGTCAAGTCGAATCCCGCGCCGGCATACGCGCCTATCTTGGCCTGCATAGGTACCTGTCGCCTGCGGCCCGTAACCTGGACATCCTCCAATCCGACGGTCTCTACCAGCAGGGAGGGGCAGCCGTGACCATCAGCGGCCCATGGTTGGTCTTGCGCAACGTGGAGCAACCTACTGTCGCTGAGGTAGTTGCAAATACGGGCGCGACGCTGCCTCCGGGTGTTCCCTTTGTCGGCGGTTCTAACCTGGTCATATGGAAACATACCCGACACGAGAACACGGCCGTCGAGCTGGTGCGTTTCCTCACCAGCCAGTCGGTGCAGTACAGTTACTGTCGGGGCGCTGGCTTGCTGCCTGTCCGCCTGGACGTGTTGAATGGTTCACCATTTGCGGACCACCCTCTTTACCGGGTGATGAGCGAGGGAGTGAAAATCGGGCGTCCGTTCCCCTCTTTTGCCGCGTGGGGATTGGTTGAAGACGGTCTCACGGCTGAACTGACGAACCTGTGGGCCGACGTGCTGGCTGACCCTCAGCTCAACCTGGATGCGGCGATCGACGAACGTCTCGGCAGCTGGCCCGACGGCTGGATCTCACACTCGCTTAGACCCTCTGAGCGTAAGACAGGAGGCACTTTTGCGCTACGGATACTTTGACGACGATGCTCGCGAATATGTGATTCAACGGCCCGACACGCCCCAGCCCTGGATCAACTATCTGGGCTGCGAGGACTATTTTGGCCTGATCTCGAACACGGCAGGCGGTTACTCGTTTTACCGCGACGCCCGCCTGCGCCGCCTGACGCGCTATCGCTATAACCATGCGCCGCTGGACGTCGGCGGGCGATACATCTACCTGCGCGATGACGCCGCCGCCGAGTTCTGGTCGCCTTCGTGGCAGCCGGCCCGCCGCGATTTGGAAAGCTATACTTGCCGCCACGGGCTGGGCTATACCGTCATCGGCTCGACATTCAAAGGCGTCGAGGCGCACACGACCTATTTTGTCCCGCTTGGCGAGAGCCTGGAAGTCTGGAAGCTCACACTGACCAACCGGCGCAACCAACCGGTGCATTTATCTGTCTTTTCCAGCATCGAGTTTTGCTTGTGGGATGCGCAGGATGACGCGACCAACTTTCAGCGCAATTTTAGCACCGGCCAGGTCGAAGTGCTTTCCCTCCCCTGCAAAGCGGGGGAGGGTCAGGGTGGGGGCGTGATCTATCACAAGACCGAATACCGCGAGCGGCGCAATCATTTTGCATACTTTGCCTGCTCCGAGCCGCTGGCGGGTTTCGACACGCAGCGCGAAGCGTTCCTCGGCGCGTATCGTGGCTGGGATAACCCCGCCGCTGTCGAGCGCGGCGAATCGTTCAACTCGATCGCGCACGGCTGGCAGCCCATCGGATCGCATCACGTCAAGGTGACGCTCGAGCCGGGCCAGACACGCCAGGTCATCTTTGTGCTGGGATACCACGAAAATCCGCCCGGCGAAAAGTTCGATCCGCCGGACTCGCAGACGATCAACAAGCGTACGGTGGAGCCTGTCATCGCCAAGTATCTCGACAAGTCCAACGTGGACGCCGCCTTCAATGCGCTGCGGGCGTATTGGAATGGCCTGCTCGGCATCTTGCAGGTGAGCACGCCGGACGCTCACACGAACCGCATGGTCAACATCTGGAACGCCTATCAGTGTATGATCACGTTCAACATGTCGCGCTCGGCTTCGTTCTACGAGTCGGGCATCGGGCGCGGCATGGGATTCCGCGACTCGAATCAAGACTTGCTTGGTTTTGTGCACATGGTCCCGGCGCGCGCGCGGCAGCGCATCCTCGACCTGACCGCGACGCAGCTTCCAACGGGCGGCGCGTATCACCAATACCAGCCGCTCACCAAGCGTGGCAATGACGCGGTCGGCAGCGGGTTCAACGACGACCCCGCGTGGCTGGTATTGGCTGTGGCAGCCTATCTCAAAGAGACCGGCGACCCGTCCATCCTCGATGAGAGGGTACCGTACGACAATGCGCCTGGCAGTGAGACGCCATTGTACGAGCACCTGGAGCGCTCGATTCGTTACACGCTCGACCGGCTTGGCCCGCACGGCCTGCCGCAGATCGGCCACGCCGACTGGAACGACTGCCTTAACCTCAACTGCTTTTCGTCCGAGCCGGGTGAGTCATTCCAGACCCACTCAGACGACGGCGACACGACGACGGCCGAGTCCGTGTTCATCGGCGGGCTGTTTGTGCTGGCCGCGCGCGAGATGGCTGACATCGCCCGCCACTACGGCCACACGGACGAGGTCGAATTCTACCTTCGCCACGCCGATACGATGGCGCAGACGGTGTTGGCGCACGGCTGGGATGGCGACTGGTTCTTGCGCGCTTATGACCGCTTCGGTGCCAAAGTAGGATCTCACGAGTGCGAGGAGGGCCGTATCTTTATCGAGCCGCAGGGGCTATGCGTCATGGCGGGCATCGGCCTCAAAAGCGGACAGGCTCAACGCGCGCTGGATTCAGTGCGCGAGTATCTCGCGACGACACACGGCATCGTCTTGCAACAACCGGCGTACACGCGCTACTATCTCAATCTGGGCGAGATTTCCAGCTACCCGCCTGGTTACAAGGAAAACGCCGGAGTGTTTTGCCACACCAACCCGTGGGCGATGATCGCCGAAGCGCGGTTAGGCAGGGGGGAGCGCGCGTTCGATTACTACACACGCATCAATCCTTCGGCGCGTGAAGCGATCAGCGATGTGCACCGCTGCGAGCCTTACGTGTACGCGCAGATGATCGCCGGACGCGACGCGCCCACGCACGGCGAGGCGAAAAATTCCTGGCTCACCGGCACGGCGGCGTGGAATTTCGTCGCCATCAGCCAGTGGATTCTGGGCGTGCGCGCCGACCACGATGGGTTGGTCGTTGACCCGTGCATCCCATCTGCATGGGACGGGTTCACCGTCACGCGCAAGTTTCGCGGCGCGACCTACGTCATCACGGTGCGCAACCCCAACCACGTCTGCCAGGGCGTAGGTCAGGTGATGGTGGACGGTCAAAGTATCACGGGAAATTGTCTGCCGATTTTCGGTGATGGGCAGACACATCAAGTGCAAGGGGTGATGTAGCCTCTCCCCCAACCCCCTCTCCTGACGACCGAGAAAACGGTTGTCAGGAGAGGGGGCGAAGGGGGTGAGGTTATTTGAGCGCCACGGTCAAGTCCACCTGCGCCTGCACCACGATTTGTCCCAGGCTGAACTCGCCGTCGTCCAACTGTGGCGCTCCAGGCGACGAGGCGACCTGCATCACATTCTGCTGCAGGTTGGATAGTTGTCCCCGGCTGTTCCACATCCCGTAATAGTACGACCACGAGTTTTCACTGATGCTTTGCACCTCGCCCGTCGTCAGGCTCACTGCCCCGGCGAGGTCACGCGCTTTTTCCATCGCCGCCTTCACCGCCATCGCTCGCGCTTGGTCGCGCAGCTCGCGCAGGCGAGTCGTCGTGAATGTCACGTCGTCCACCGTCGTCGCCCCGGCTTCGAGCGCCGTCGCCAACACGCTGCTCAACTTGTCCACCTGGCGCAGCGTCACCACCACGGCGTTGTCCGCCCAGTAGCCAACGACTTTGCGTTCGCTATGCTGCCAATCGTCGTACTCTGGGCGTAGCGCAAAGTAATCCGTGGCGATGTCTGACGCGGGCACTTGCTCGTTACGAATGGCTTTCAGCACCGCTTCGACGATGCGCGCATTCTTGGCTTGCGCTTCGCGCGGCGTGGCCCCGAACGTCTGCACGCCCAGGCGCACTGTAACCTTGTCCGGCTGAACGCGGATGACGGCGGCGCCGGTCGTGTGCATCGTGCGAAGCGGGGGCGGCGTGGATGCAGGTTGCGCCTGCGCCATCGCCATGTTGGGTGGCGTTGGTCGCACTGACCAGAGTGCCAGCGCGGCGAACACACCGACGACGGCAGTTAGGATAGAGCTTGCGTTTTTCATTTTGCCTCCTTGGGTTAGTCGTACAGTCAGATAGTCATCTAGTCTTGTAGTCGGACTATTCGACTACCAGGCTATTTCCACAAGCCGGGCAAAAGCTCGGCATTTCCCCGGCGGGGATGTATTCCAATCCGCATCTCGTGCACTGGCGCGTCACCTGCGCGTCCTTCCCGCACCGCGGGCAGAACTGGAAGCTGCTCTCGATACGCTGCCCGCAATGGGCGCAATACCGTTCTGTGTCCTCGGCGTGATGTGGTGGCGTTTGTTCCGCTTCTTCGACTGGCGCTGCGATTTCTTTAGCAGTTGGTGCGACTTGTTTTTCCTCGGCCACTGTTTTCGGCTCTGCTTCTTCAACTGGCGCGATGCTTGCCGCCGCCTGCGGCTTGTGGCGGCTGACGCGCCACATGAACAGCGATGCCAGCACCACGGCGCTGATCACCAACATCATCCCCAGGTAACGCGGCGCGGTCAACCCTCGCGTCAGCAAGCAGTAAAACACGATCAACAGCGGGACGAGATAAATCGTCACCATCTGGCTGCCGATCGCCCGCACGACATAGCCTACGACAAGCGCGCCGGCCACGATCAGCGAGACCACAAACGCCAGCGGCAAATCCATAAAGCCAGCCGAGAAGATGAAGAGTGGGTAGAACAGGAAAAAGCCGATCCCCAGCAACACGGTATGCTCGCGGGCTACTTGCAGTGATTCCAGGCGCATGGCGGCCAGCCAGAACAGCAGAAAAAGCGCCGTGAGCAACGGGGCCGCCAAGGCCAGTTGCAAAAAGAATTGTCCCAGCCGATCCACACGTTGGGCATAAGCCAGGCGGGGGAGAGCGGGCAACTCGACCTGCACGTTTCGATTGGTGATCGTGTTGAGATAACGCCAGCTTAATACGGTCTCGTGGGTCGCATTCTGCGCCGCGTCCTGTCGCGCGGTCGGCTCCAGCGCCGACTCTGGGATATTGATTTTCTGCGCGCCGCGAATCGTCACGCGCAGATCAAAGTCGCTCATGCGCTGAGACGACGGCACGCCATACCCAAAACTGCCCACCCCTTCGGCCCGGTAACGCACCTCAACCTTGCGCTCTTGACCGGGGTCGAGCGCGGCCTTCCAGTTGATGCCTTGCATCGAATAGGTCACGCCGGGCGGCTCAGTGCCGTCTACGGTAAAGGTCACTTCCGAAAGCACCGCCGCCGTTTGTGGAAATGGAAAAATCATCTCCAGCGTGATCGCATGTTGTGCGTCAGGATTGACGACGAGATAGGTTGCCGCAAAACGCAAATCGTAAGCGGTGACGGTCGCACCTTCATGGTCTTTGTAGCGCACGTCTATGTCGGCGGTGATGTGACTTTCGCGCGCGCCGAAAGAGATCGGCTTGGGAACTGCGGTCAGACCAATGGCATCTGCCGAGAACAACCTGTAATTCACCTCTGGCGCAATTTGGTTCACCTGGCGCGTCGAGTTATACGACAGCCATGCCTGTTGTTCGGTCGTGTACACGCGAGAAGGCAATTGTACCGTCAAACCGATCAATCCCACCATCATACCCAACAGGATCAAGATCAGGACGATGCTCAAGCAGCCGGGGCGGAGCGATTTTGCAGAAAGTAAAGACATGGACGACCTCCATCGGTTTTGTGAATGGTATGCTTAGTTTACCGAGGGAGTGTGTCAGAAGCGTGGCAGTGCGAGGACAGGTGAGGAACATTCTGCGTAGGGAGTCTTGTATCTGCCCCTCGCTGGGCGACCACAAGGGTTGCCCCCCTACGTATGTTCCACGGGCAATGTGAAGTGCACGGTTGTGCCTTGACCGGGGGAGCTTTTAAGCGTGATGTGCCCGCCATGCGCTTCGACGAGCGTCTGGGCGATAGCGAGACCCAATCCCGCCCCGCCCTCGCCTTTGCGCGCGCGAGACTTGTCCGCGCGGTAGAATCGCTCGAACACGCGATCCTGTTCGGCGGCGGGAATGCCGGGCCCGCGATCTTGCACCGAGACGGTCACGCTGCCAGGCAAAGGCGTCACGCTCACGGTCACGCTTTCACCGGGCGGCGAATACCGGATCGCGTTGTCGAGCAAATTGACGAGCACCTGGCGGATGCGGTCGGCATCGGCGTGGACGTGGATGGATGATCCCTCCACGCTGATGGAGACGTTCTGCGCCGAGGCGTGCGCGGTGAGCTCGTCGGCGCACGAACGCGCCAGATCGGCGAGGTCGAATCGCTCTCGGTGCAGCGCGAGTGCCTGTGCGTCCGCGCGCGAGAGCGTGAGCAAATCGTTGACCAGCCGGATGAGCCGGTCGGTCTCGCCTTCGATAGAAGCTAGGAATTTGTCGCGCACTTCCAGGTCGTCCACCGCGCCGTCGCGTAAGGTTTCGACCAGACCCTTGACGGCGGTGAGCGGCGTGCGCAGCTCGTGACTGACGTTCGTCACCAAGTCGGTTCGCGCCTGGAGTGTCCGCTGCAGGTCGCCGCTCATCGAACGAAATGCGCGCGCCAGCTCGCCTAGCTCGTCCGGCGAGCTCGCATCAAGGGGGTAGTCAAAGTCGCCTTGCGCCAGATGATTGGCGGCGCGGGTCAGCTCGCGGACAGGGCGGGCGATGGCACGCGCCAGCACCAGCCCGACGAGCGCCGAAAGCACAAGCGACACGACGGCGGACAGCGCCAGCCGGGTGCGCAGGTCGGCCAGCACCGCCGTTACGTCACGCAGCGGCTGGCTCAGCGAGACTGCGCCGGCGACGCGGCCTTCTTTGCGCAGCGGCACGGCGGCCGTCATCACGTCGCCTTGTGTGCGTGCGCGCTCATGTCCCTGCAGCGCGGCGGCCACCGCCGGATCGCCGCTCAAATCGCGCCCCACGTCGGCCCCGAGGCTATCAGCCAACACGACTCCGCGCTCGTCCATCACGCGGATGCGCGTTGCCAGACTTGCGTTCGACTGGATATTCAAGTTGCCCAGTGCGGAAAACTCGCGATCCGAAAGCCGGTTGAACTGCTGTTGTTGGAGCACGTTCGAGGCAGACGGCAAAATCGTCTGCATGATGTTGGTGAGCGTGATGCCTTGCGAGGACGTCAATGCCTGCGCGGTGAGCCGCGCCTGGATCATGAGGCTTTGCTGCGTCGCTTGCAGGAAATAGCCTTGCACGAGCGAGAGCAACACAAAACTCAACAGCGCCATCGCCACGGCGATGACGAGCAAGTGGCTCAGAATCAGGCGGGTGGTCAGGCGGTTAAACATTGGTAAATCCATGAGAGGCGGCACAGGGCTGCTGTCTGCCGACGCATTGGGATGCGTCGGCTACACTGTGTCGTCACTCAACTTGTACCCCGCGTCGCGGACGGTGACAATCAACTCGGCGTCGGAGGCTACCTCGCGCAGACGCGCTCGCAAGCGTTTGACGGCAGAATCCACGGTGCGCGTGTCGCCGTAATAGTCATAGCCCCATACCTGGTTGAGCAATTCGTCGCGCGAAAATACCCGGCCAGGGCTGCCCATCAGCACGCGCAGCAACTCGAACTGAATCGCCGTCAGCTCAAACGGCGTGGAGCGCCACGAGGCTTCGCGCCGGGCAATATCCAGTCTCAAATCTCCGACTTGTAGAATCGGCGTGGACTCGGATTTCGGTTGTGCGCGCCGCAGCACCGATTTGACGCGCGCCATCAGCTCGCGGACGCTGAACGGCTTGGCGACGTAATCGTCCGCGCCCAATTCCAGCCCGACGACGCGATCTATCTCTTCGTCTTTGGCGGTGAGCATGATGATGGGGAGGTCGCCGTCTTTCCGCAGTGTGCGGCAAACGTCCAGCCCGTCTATGCCGGGGAGCATCAAGTCGAGAATCACCAGGTCGGGCCGCTCGGCGCGGGCGAGGTGGAGCGCCTGTTCGCCGTCGCGCGCGACGATGGGCTGATGCCCGGCCTTGGTCAAGTTGTAGGCCAGCATGTCCACGATGGCTTGTTCATCGTCCACGACCAGGATTTTGCTCATCGGCGGTGATTATAGCACGAGTGTGTGTCAATCGTGTGGCAAAGCAAGATAAAGTTCGTGCGTTGGGGAAATGTTTCAGCTTGCCTTTGAAGACAAACTGGCAACGCGGCGATAGGGGGCGGCAGTTTGCCGGGCGGCTTGAACCAGGCCGCGTTCGCGCATCTGAGCGCGCAGCGCGTCGCCCGGGATGGGCAGCCGCAAGGGCTGCCTCTACGGGAACCCCCATTCGCCAACAGTATCATTCATTCGCGGGCAAAGCATTGGCGCGGGCCACTTGGCCCAGCCAGCGGGCGCTCGGTTTAGCGGTTGGCTCCAGTGTCTTTCGGTCCACGCTGATGAGGCCAAACCGTGGCCGATAGCCCATTGTCCATTCATAGTTGTCGAACGCAGACCAGTAGAAATAGCCGCGCACATCTATACCGTCGTTCAGGCAGTTTGCTACACCATGCAGCGCGCGTCGAATATATTCCTGGCGGCGCGAGTCGTCCTCGGTGGCGATGCCATTTTCGGTGACGACGACGGGGATGCCGGCAACGGCATGGGCTTCACGGATGACGGTTTCAAGCGCTTCGGGCCAGAATTCGTATCCCATCTGGGTCAGTTCCACGCCCGGCTCTGGGGGTAATGGGCCCTGTGGGCCAAGGCGCAAGCGCGAGTAGGCTTGCACGCCCACAAAATCATCGCCGCGCACGGCCTCCAAAAAGTAATCGTTCAGCCTATGACGCATTTTGTTGGCGTATGCCTCGCCGCCTTCTCCGGCTTGAATGGCTTGCAACGCCAAGGTGATGCCAACTGGGAAATCCGCTCGGCTGGATTTGATGGCGTTGTAGGCCATCCGATGCGCGGCCAGCATGATGTCTCTTGCGTGCTCCGAAACGGCGAACATGTAGGGGGCGAATTTCTCCGGCGTCGTCCCCAGCATTTTAGCGGCGGCTTGCCACCAGGGGGCTTGCTGCATCTGTTTCGCAGGCGGCAAATATCCCATACTGGTAATCAAAGCGCCTACATTCGGCTCGTTGAGGGTGCACGCGCCGCCGACCAGATCGCCGAGATGTTGCGTGACCCGTTCGCAGAATCGAGCGAATTTGCCCGGCGTGTCCTCGCTTTCCCACCCCCCCGATGCCATCAACCAGCGCGGAGACGTAAAGTGATGGAAGGTGATGAAAGGCGTCAGGCCGTGCTCGTGGCAGGTGGCCAGCATGTGGCGGTAATGTTCCAGGATGGCGAGAGAAAAGTATCCCTCTTCCGGCTCGACCCGTGCCCATTCAACCGAGAAGCGATAGGCATTGAAGCCCAACTCTGCCAACATGGCGATGTGCTGCGGATAACGGTGATAGTGATCGCACCCATCGCCCGACGGCTCGGCGAACAGCGAACCCGGCAGATGTTCCATCAGCCAGGTATCGCTGTAAACATTATTACCCTCTACCTGATGAGCAGAGGTGGCGGTGCCCCACAGAAATCCTTTAGGAAACTTGTTCGACATGGCTTTTCCTCCTGATATATTGGATAGATCGAGTTGATGAGTTGCCCAACCTCACACCGCATTAACATTGTGGTATATCTGTTCCAAGGATGTCAGGTTTTGATGGCCGGCAACACGACGGTAAAGGTCGGCGGTTTGTCGCGCGGCTTGTTCCCAGGTGAAGCGGGCGGCTTGAACCAGGCCACGTTCGCGCATCTGAGCGCGCAGCACGTCGTCGGTCAACACGTGAGCGATGGCCTCGCCCCAACCGCGCACATCGTCAGGCGGCACAAGCAGCGCAGCGTCCCCGGCCACTTCCGGCAGCGACGACGTGTTCGAGCAGACGACGGGTGTGCCGCACGCCATCGCCTCCAACACCGGCAGCCCAAAGCCTTCGTAGCGCGACGGCATGGCAAGCAGTGTGGCGGCGCTACACAGCGCAGGCAGGTCATCATCGGGGAAGAACCCTGTAAAGTGAACGAGATTCTGCAGACCCAGCTCGGCCACACGCTGAAAGATTGGCTCGTAAAGCCAACCTGGCTTGCCGGCGATGACGAGGGGCCAAATCTCCAACCCTTGCTCCCGACGTGAGGCGAGCACCTCGAACAGGATGGGCAGATTCTTGCGCGGCTCGATCGTGCCGACACATAAGATGAATCGTTCCGGCAGGTGATAAGTCCTGCGGACATGTTCCACGCACTCAGGATGGCTGGGCTTGAAATGCGCATCCACGCCTTCAGGGATGACGTGGATTTTTTCGGCGGGTGTGCCATACAGCCGCATGGCGTCGCGCTTGCTACATTCCGACACGGCGACGACGGCGTCGGCGGTGCGCAGGAAACGTGGCATCATCAGGTTGAGATAGATGCGGTTGAGCGGCAGGTGCGAGGCTGGGTCGAAGCGAAAGATCAGGTCGTGCAGCGTGAACACGGTGCGGATGCGGCGCAACCTGGGCAGCAAGTGCTCGGTGGCGTGAAAGATGTCTACGCCTTGGAATTTGTAATCTTGCGTCACGCCGGAAAAGTGTGCCAGCATCGCCCACAAACGCCACGGCTTGACGGAGAGCCACGTGGTCAGTTGGGGGAGTGTGTCTATCGGCGGGTCGAGGTGAGCCTGGCCGCGCTGATGGTAGAACACCACGTAATCGTTCTCGCCCTGCGCCACGAGCGCCCGCGTCAACTCTTGCGCGTACCGGCCCAGCCCGGCGCGGCGATGCACGGCGGCGGAGACGTCAATGCAAATTCTCATTTTCTGTTTTTGTCCACGAAGGGCACGAAGGAACACCGAGTCTAATCTTTGGTGTTGTTTCGTGTTCTTAGTGGGTCGCTTTTAGCACCCGGCAGGCGCGCAGCGTGACCCACTTGCTCACGCTGCCTTGCGATTCAATATTGACCCACAGCGTGCCGGAATACGAATGCTGATTTTTCCAGCGGCCTCGCGCGTTTTGCTGGGTCAGCAGCCACTCGATGGCAGGACGCAAGCGTTTATCGCGCTTGTGGCCTAATTCGACCAGCACCTCAAGGTTTTGCAGCACGTCGGCCATGTAGCCGGAGGGAAAGCCCAGCTTGAACCAGTTGGCGCTGATGCGGCCATCGCCGGTGGGATAGTCGGCTTGGGCGGGATCGCGGCTCAACAGAAATTCCACGCCGACCTTGATCGCCTTTTTGACTTGCGGCGTGTGCTGCTCTGTGGGGATGCGAGTCAGCGCACGCAGCGCCTTGATCGCGCCCCAGGCACACGGCTGACCATAGCTCATGGCGCAGCCAAAGCCGGGGCCGGTCGTGCCGGATTTGTAGTACTCGTTGAATTTGTCACCTGTGATCGAGCGGGTCTGCCACTCTATCGCGCGTTGGACGCGCTCGTCATCGCCATAACCAAAGTCGAGCATCGCTCGCAGCAGGTTGCCGTTCAGGCAATGGAGGACGGCGCTGTTGGGTGGGTGAGGGGCGTCCACGCGGCTGCTGCACCCAAAACCGCCGTTCGGCGTTTGGGTGTGCGAGAGCACGTACTCGCACGCGGCCTGGATGCGCCGGTCGTTCTCGTCTGCGCCGAGTTGGTCGAGAAATATCACCGACCAGACGGTCGAGCGGTATTTGGGGCTGTAGCCAGCGCCGGCCTTGACCCAGTAACCGGCGGGGTACATCGCGTCAAGGATGTTCTTGACCGGGCGGCTGGTGTTGATGGCGGCTTTAGCCGCAACCACATCGGGATCATCCGCCGGACGGTCGAGCAAGTCCGTCAGTGCAAAGTAGCGTACCGACGGGTTATCGGATTCGAGCAGCCACGGGAGTGGGTCGTCGTTGAGGTGAGTACGCCAATCCATTCGCGCCTCCTATCAACCTTGTGAAGATGTGCGAACCTGCGATTCGCTGGAGCTTTTGCAAGGGGCAGCTTGATCAGCGATCTGCCGGCTGCGTCTCCGGCGAGAGCGGCGGCAGCGGCGTGAGGCCGTACCCAAAGTACGCTTCGATGATGTTGCGCGCAATTGGCGAAGCGACGGCGCTGCCTTGTCCGACATTTTCCACGATCACGACGACGACGATTTCGGGCGCGTCAAAAGGCGCATACGCCACGAACCACGCATCGGGCTTGGCGTTGGCCGTCTCTGCCGTGCCTGTCTTGCCGGCCACCTTGACCAATATCCCATAGTAGTAATTCTTGGCCGTGCCCAGGGGGCTGGCGATCACGCCGCGCAGCCCTTGCCGGATTGCGTCGAGCGTCTCTGGCTTGACCGGCAGCTTGCCGACGACCTGCGGTGCGATGACTTCTTCCGGCCCTTGATCTTTGGAGCCGATGCGCGTCACGAGCATCGGTTTGTAGAGCGTGCCGCCGTTGGCGATGGCGCTGTAAGCCACCGCCATCTGGAGCGGCGTCACCTGCAAATCGCCCTGGCCGATGGACAGGTTCACCGCGTCGCCGTCGTACCAGACTTCGCCTTTGGCTTTCTTGTATGCCGCATCCGGCACCACGCCTTCTTTTTCGTCCAATTCCGCCAGGCCGGTGAGGCGGCCCAGCCCAAACGCGCGCGCCATGTTGGGTAGCAGGTTTACGTCCTTCTTGTTTTCGGCAAAGCCGACCTGGTAGAACGTCACGTTGCACGAAGCCGAAAGCGCATTGACCAGGCTGATGATGCCATGGCCGTCCTTTTTCCAGCACGTCTTGCGGTACGCTTCGCCTAGCCCGTCCCAATAGCCGGGGTCGTTGAACGTCGAGTCCGGCGTGAACAGCCCTGATTCCAGCCCCGCCGCCATCACGATCGGTTTGAACGTGGAGCCGGGGGGATACAGCCCAACCGTCGCGCGCGAGACGTACGATTTTTCCGTCGGCGTGAGCGGCTGTGTGACCGACCCGGGTCGCAAGAGTTCGGTCGGGTCAAAGCCGGGATGGCTGGAGATGGCCAGAATCTGACCGTTGTTCGGGTCCATCACAATAGCAGCCGCCTTGTGTGGGCCATACACGATGTCGGCCGTGTTGAGGATTTTTTCGACGTCCTCCTGGAGTTTGCGTTTGATGGAGGTGTACAGCGGGCGGCTGAGGACCGGACGCTGACCGGCCAGAGTGGAGACGACCTGGCCTTGCGCGTCCACGATGTCCAGTTGGCCGCCGTGAGTGCCGGCCAGATATTTTTCGCCCCACCTTTCCAGCCCGACCAGTCCCACCCATTCGTCGCCGCGATAACCGCGCGCGCGGTACGTTTCCATTCCGGCCTGCGGGATGAGGCCGATGTAGCCGATGGCATGTGCTGCCACGCCGCCGGGCCGATACATCCGCACGGATTTCGACCGCGCCTGGAAGCCGGACAACGCGTCGAGGGCAGGCCGATTCTGGATGTAGATATCGCCGGGGACTTCCATAATCGGGATGTACCAGGAGGGATTCGATTGAGCGTAGCGGGCCTTGATGGCTTCCGGCGCTAGACCTGTCACCTGGCTGAGGACTTGCAGCAGTGCCGGCTCGTCGGTGATCTGCTGGGGGACGACGCCGAGCGTGACGTTGGTGCCTTCGTAAGCCAGCCCCAATCCATCACGGTCGTAAATGTTGGCGCGCGCGGGGATGGCCCACGTCATCCTCAACAGGTTGCCGCCCGCCAGCCCCGGCCAGATCAGCCCGGCGTCCCACTCGATGCCCCAACGGTTTTCGCTGAGCGTGAGCGTCATGACGTTATCCGCTTGCAGCGTGCCGAACAGAGGTGTGTCCCATTCTTCGTGGAAGGTGACCTGTGCTGCGCCGCGCTGTTTGACCGAGGAACGCACTTGCGCGCGGACGTTGATGACGGCGGCCTCTGCTTGTGCTTTGCGGTAAAGATCGGCCAAGTCAGTGTCGCTGACTTGCAGGCGGGCGTTGGGCGCAAGCTGCTGATACATGGTGGCATAGTCGGCTTGCTGCCAGGCGGAGAGAAACACTTTGGCCGTGTCGTCCGGCGAAGGCGGTATGCGGGTCGCCGTGGGCGGAACGTCCGTGGGAGGGATGGATGTGGGCTGCGGCGCGGAGCAGGCGACGAGCGCAATCAGAGTGAGCATAAATATCAGTCGTCGAGTCATGGCGCTGATTATAGCACAATTGTTGTACCCCAACCTCACTCTTCTCTTTTCGCACAGCGAACGGGGATGGGGTGGGGGCCTCTTTTCGCCTTCGTGGTAGAATTGTGCGACGGGTCAGAGTTGGGTTGATGCGGTGGAGGTGAAGTGGATAGCGAACAGATTGCTCGGAAAAAGTCGCCAGTGGCAAGCGAAATGTTAAAGAGCGCTGCCGGTGTAGAGGGCAAATGGTGGGTGTTGCTCGCCGTCGGCGTCGGCACGTTTATGACGGCGTTGGATGGGAGTGTGGCCAACATTGTCCTGCCGGTGGTGAGCGGCGCTTTCAAAAGCGATGTGGCGACGGTCGAATGGGTCGTCACGATTTATCTGCTGGTAGTGAGCGGGCTGCTGCTCAGCTTTGGCCGGTTGGGCGATATGCGCGGCCACAAATCGGTGTATGTCTCCGGCTTTTTGGTGTTCGTCGTCAGCTCGGCGCTGTGCGGCCTCGCGCCCACGGCCATCGCGCTGATTGCTTTTCGGGCGCTGCAAGCGCTGGGCGGAGCGATGCTCCTGGCGAACTCGCCCGCAATTCTCACCAAGAACTTTCCTCCCACTCAGCGTGGTCAGGCGCTCGGCTTATCGGCGACGATGACTTATCTGGGCCTGACGGTCGGCCCATCGCTCGGTGGGTGGCTGACCGGCCAGTACGGTTGGCGCGCCGTGTTCTACATCAACATACCGGTCGGCTTGCTGGCGCTGCTGCTCAGCGTGCGCTTCATCCCACGCGACGCGGCTGCGGAGCAGACGGAGCGGTTCGACCTGGCCGGGGCGGCAACGTTCATGGCCGGATTGGTAGCGTTGCTCCTGGGCTTGAATCAGGGACAGGCCTGGGGCTGGACCTCTCCGGCGATCCTGTCATTGCTGGCGGCGGCGTTTGTGTTGTTGAGTGTGTTCATCATCATCGAGCGGCGCGTGTCTAATCCCATGCTCGATCTGGGCTTGTTCCGAGTGCGTCTCTTTTCCGCTTCGACCGCCAGCGCTGTGCTCAATTACATTTGCCTCTACACCGTTCTGTTCTTGCTACCGTTCTACCTGATCCAGGCGCGCGGCCTCGACCCGGCCCAGGCCGGATTGATTCTCACGGCTCAGCCCGTCATCATGGCAATCGTCGCGCCGTTGAGCGGGACACTATCGGACCGGATGGGGGCGCGACTGTTCAGCACGGCCGGCATGATCGTCATGGCGGTGGGGCTGTTTCTCCTTTCGCGGCTTGGCGATCGTTCGCCGTTGGGCTACGTGGCGTTGGCGCTGGCGACTGTTGGGTTGGGCACTGGCCTGTTTGTCTCACCGAACAATAACGCCTTGCTGGGCGCGGCGCCGTTCCATCGGCGCGGGATTGCCTCCGGCATTTTGGCGACAGCGCGCAACGTCGGCATGGTGCTGGGCGTTGGGCTGGCCGGGGCGATCTTTACGACGGTCCAGGCCCAGGCTCAGGCGATGGGCAAGACGGGAGCTACATTCGAGGGCATCCGCGCCGGATTCTTGGTCGCGGTGAGCGTTGCCGCTTTGGGCGCGCTCGCATCGGCGGTGCGTGGAACGAACACGAACAAATGACGTGACCCTTGCGAAGGGCCTGAACTTTGCAAGGGTTTGGAGCAAATCCATGACAACCCATGATCTCTTGCGTGATAGGCGCATCCCCTTGTACCTCGAAGCTATCCAACGACTCAAGCGCGGCGAGTACGATCTGGCTGTGCCCGTTGGCCCCGACGAGATCGGGCAGCTAGGCGAAGCTTTGTGCGGCTTGGCGAGTGCGTTGGGGAACCGCAATCGTGAGGCGCAAAAGCTGGATCAGATCACGGCCCGCATCAACGCCGGGCTGCTGCTGGACGACATCCTGGAGAATGTCTATCACGATTTTCGGGGCGTCATTCCCTACAACCGCATCGGCTTTTCGCTGATTGAAAATGATGGTCAGACCGTGCGGGCGCGCTGGGCCAAAAGCGATCAGCCAGAGATCAAGCTCATGAAGGGTTACGCCGCGCCATTAGAGGACAGTAGTTTGCAGACGATCCTGACCACCGGTCGTCCGCGCATCTTGAACGACTTGGCAGAATACCTTGAGCAAAAGCCCGATTCCAAGTCCACTCGTTTGATTGTGGCGGAGGGCATTCGCTCGTCGCTCACCTGCCCGCTCATTGCCGACGGCGTGCCCGTGGGCTTTATCTTTTTCTCCAGCATCCAGCCGAACACCTATGCCGATGCGCACGTGGAGACTTTTTCCCGGATCGCCGGCCAGCTTTCGGTGATTGTGGAAAAAGGTCGCCTGGTCTCCGAGTTGTCGGAGCAGAAAGCCGCCATCGAACGGCAGAACGAAGAGTTGCGCCGGTTGAACGATCTCAAGAACACGTTTCTGGGCATTGCGGCGCACGACTTGCGCAACCCCATCGGGGCGATTCAGACCTCGATTGGCCTTTTGGTGGATCCGGCCTTTGGCATTTCCGAGGCGGAGCGCGCGTCTTTGCTCGAGAGGATGGGCCGCTACACTCGCCACATGCTGGCTCTGCTCAACGATCTGCTGGAAGTAACTCAAATCGAGTCGGGCAAGCTGAGTCTCAATTTGGAGCCGGTCCATCTGCGTGGCTTTTTGGATGAGGCTGTCCAGCAACAGGCCATGTTGGCCGCGCCCAAAGGCACACGCGTCTTGCTACAAGCCGTGCCCGAGGGCACAGTCGTGGTTGACCCACTGCGTCTGCGGCAGGTGGTGGACAATCTCATCTCAAACGCCGTCAAGTTTTCGCCTCCCGGCAGCACGGTGCGGGTGAGCGCCGAGCGGATTCTGGCGGGGTGGCAAGTGAATGTGCAAGATGAAGGACCGGGGATCACGGAGCAAGATCGGAACCGTTTGTTCCAGGATTTTGCGCGACTTTCGGCCAAGGCGACGGGCGGCGAGAAAAGCACCGGGTTGGGACTGGCGATCAGTCGCCGGGTGGTCGAAGCGCACGGCGGACGGATCGGCGTGAACTCGGAGCCGGGACATGGGGCGACGTTCTGGTTCATGCTGCCGGATCAAGAAATGCCCGGCGACAAATCGTCGAGCTGAAAATGCAAATTCGGCGAAGCGAGGGTTCCATGTCGTCGCGGGCGTGCGGCGCGAAGCGTATCGCACCGGGCTTTTCAGGTCGTCATGCTTGCCATTTGTTTTGGTCTTTTGCTCCGGCTTGGCTGGGCGGCTGGACGAACTACGTCCCATACTGCATAGCGAAAGCAGGGTTCGCAAAGGTGATTATGCACTTGACAAAGCTGCCATTTTGTGATACGATATAGGCGAGATTGAGAGACAGGAGTATCCAAAATGGCTGAGAAATTCAACTTGAGCATGATTGCGAAAAAGTTTTCAGACGAATCAGAGGCATACAAGTTCCTAGAATCCATTTTGTGGAAGAATGGTGTTGTGTGTCCGCATTGCAGTAGCGTCAATCAATCCAAGTTCTTGCAACCGCGCAATGGCGAGCGCAAGACGCGCAAGGGAAAAGAGACTTATCGCCGCGTGTGGCAATGCGATGCGTGCGGTCAACAATTTTCGGTTCTCGTTGGAACAATTTTTGAGGATAGTCATATCCCATTGTCCAAGTGGCTAATCGCGATACACGAAATGTGCGCTGCAAAAAACGGCGTGAGCGCGTTAGAACTCTCACGCAAGTCGGGAATTTCCTACCGCCCCGCGTGGCACATGGCACATCGGATTCGATACGCGATAACCCGCGCACCGTTGGCAGAAATGATAAAAGGAACGGTTGAGGCAGATGAAACTTACATCGGCGGCAAAGCCAAGAATATGCACAAGGCAAAACGCGAGAAGGTTATCAATGGACGCGGCACAGTTGGCAAGACGCCAGTATTTACGGTTGTCGAACGCGGCGGTGATGCACGGTCACAAGTTCTAAATGACGTAAACAGCGAAACGGTTCGTCAACCGCTCAAGGATAACGTAGACCCCCAAGCCACTTTGAATACAGATGCTTCACCTGTTTATAACCAAGTCGGAAAAGAATTTGCCAAACACGAAACCGTAGATCACGCTAAAGAAGAATACGTTCGCGGCACGGCATACACTAACACAGCAGAGGGATACTTCTCTCAGTTAAAACGGTCAATCAATGGCACTTACCATCACGTTTCTGAGCAACACTTACCACGCTATCTCGCAGAATTCGACTACAGGTATTCAACGCGAAAAACGGATGATGGCAGCAGAATGATGCGCGCGATTGAACAAACACGCGGCAAGCGGTTGATGTATGCCGCGCTGATTCAAAGCAATGGAGAGATACAATGACCCAATCCGGCCCCGCTATCTCTCTGAAACCGGGATATGACTTGGACTTTGCCACCGGTCAACCCGTTGACATGAGAAAACCAGAAGAGACGGTTCGACAACAGTATGAACGCGCTTTGGTAGAAGATTATGGATACGAGAAGACTCAATTAGAAATCGAGGTCTATATCCAACGAGGTACCAAGAAAGCAAAAAAAGGTAACTTCGACAAAGACAGAGCAGATATTGTTGTCTACAGAACAACAAGCCTTCTCGAAAGAGACCAACATCGGGATATTCTAGGTATAGTTGAAACCAAACGTCCGCATCGCGAAGATGGCGTGAGACAACTAATGAGTTATATGTCTGCCGCCTCATGTACTTGGGGCGTCTGGACAAACGGCGATGAGATTGAGTACCTCTACAAAGAGCCGGAAACAAGCGAATTAAAGCGCAACTTTATTTTTCAAATTCCTCGCAACGGAGAGACAATTAAGGAAATGGGGCGTCTTCGCAAAGATGCGCTTCTTCCCGCCCGTGACCTCAAGTTGATATTGCGCCGTATCCACAAGATTCTATATGCTAACACGAACATCAGTAGAAGCGAGAAGTTGGGGAGTGAGTTGATTCGCCTCATCTTCGCAAAAATATGGGATGAGCGATATGACCCTGATCAACTTCCAAAATTTAGGGTTGGACTCAAGGATAAACCCCAGCAAGTCAAGGACAGGATACAGGCATTATTCGCAGAAGTAAGGAAGGAACTTGCATCGGATGGTGTGTTTGATGAGAATGAGGAAATAACACTTGACGCCAAATCTTTAATGTGGGTCGTTGGTCAATTAGAACGATACAGTCTCTTGAAAACTGATAAAGATGTAGTGGGTGATGCCTTTGAGGTGTTCGCAGAAAAGGGATTGGTAGGCGAGAAGGGAGAATTCTTTACGCCCCGCGAGGTGGTTGCGACCGCCGTTGCACTTGTTGACCCTCAACCGCGGCAAAGATTGCTAGACCCCGCATGTGGATCGGGTGGATTTCTAATTTATGCTTTGGAGCACGCCTGGCGAGTCATGGAGAGAAGCTCCAGGTACAAAGGCAGCCAAGATTTCGCGCGCCTAAAGCAAGAAATTGCTGAAAAATATTTTTTCGGCATTGATAAGGAAATAGACTTGGTCAAGATAGCCAAGGCGTATATGGCTATTGTCGGTGATGGACGCGGCGGAATTGTCCAGCAGAATACACTTCACAGACCAGAAGACTTTGATGGACGCGCTAAAGAACTCTTTATTGAAAGAGACCACTTTCGGAAATTCGATATTATAATGACTAATCCACCCTTTGGTTCAAAAATCAAGGTACTGAAGGAAGATGCCGCATCGTTCAAACTCGGTCATGCGTGGAAGAAAGTAGGAGACCACTGGGAACAAACGAAAAGGGCCTTAGATACTGAGCCACAAATTCTGTTTGTGGAACGCTGCTTGGATATGCTGGAAGACGGGGGTGTATTGGCAATTGTGTTGCCTGAGACATTCTTTCACGCTCGTAATAGCAAGCATATCATCAACTACCTAAAATCAGGAAATAACATCAAGGCAGTTGTTGACCTTGCCCATAATACCTTCAGACCTTACAACAACGCCAAAACGTGCTTGGTGGTTCTTCAAAAAGGGAGACCCCAACAACCACAAATTCTCATGGCGGTCGCCGAACAAATCGGTCACGACCATCAAGGTCGTGTCATGTATAGATACGATTCAGAGACCGAACAGTATAGTACAAATGAGGTTTGGGATGATACGGTTGTTATCCGTGAGGAATTAAATCATCCGCATAATCTGTCAAACAAGAACGTCTTTATGATAGAGTCAACTCAGATAAGAGATGACATTTATGTGCCTAGATATCCGCTGCCAGCACATCGTGTAATTTTTCGGTGCAGAAAATTATCACTGCAAGGCACTTTTTGAACCTATTTTTCGTCATTTTACACGATGTCCTGACAACACGGCTT
>Ga0315279_10001664_pt1 | contig 36339 bp, 44 predicted proteins | sample YL17G06_20_MG_FD_203694 | JGI IMG/M metagenome (GOLD analysis project Ga0315279, IMG submission 203694) | Sediment microbial communities from Yellowstone Lake, YNP, Wyoming, USA - YL17G06_20 | ecosystem: Environmental > Aquatic > Freshwater > Lake > Sediment | place: USA: Wyoming | collected...
TCCGTCAATTGCTGCCCTATCTTGTTGAGGTTGTTGACATAGGCAGCGTAGTGCGTGTCGTGATGGTATCTAATCTGCTGCTCGGATATGCCCTTGAGCGCGTTATAGGCGTAAAGCAGCGGTTTGACTGCATATGGCATAAACTCACCAAGTAATTTTTATATCTACAAGTTAAAAGATATTACTATGTTCTTTGTTCTTGAGGGGATAGACGGCAGCGGGAAGGAGACTCAGGTCAAAATGCTCGCGGAAACGCTGAAGAAAGCGGGCAAAAAGGTAGAAGTGATAGAGTTCCCCGACTACAACAGCGGACCAGGCAAGAAGATTGGGCAGTATCTGGACAACAAGCTGCAGCTGATGCACAAGGACATCGCTAAGCTCTATGCGGACGACAGGAAACTGCATCAGGAGAGGATAAAGAAATGGCTGGACGAGGGGACGATAGTCATATCGGACAGATACGCTTATTCCAATCTGGCCTATCAGCTGGTGAACGGAGTAGACCCGGATTATCTCCTTTCCATCGACAAAGACATACTATTTCCAGATCTGGTCTTCTTCATAGACACGACGATAGATGAAGTTATCCGCAGGATGAACAATAGCAGGAAGAAGGACAAGTACGAGTCGAGCAAGAACTATCTTGCGAGAGTGTCAGAGACCTATCGTTCGATGTGCGAAGGCTCAATCGAGGTGTTCGGGAAAGCGAAATGGATAAGAATAGACGGGAACAAAACTATAGAGGAGGTCCAGAGGGATATCTGGAGATATGTTGAACCATGCCTCAGTGGCTAAGTGGCATAGCGCTTGCTTGGATTTTAATAAGAAGCACTTATTAATAGAGCATTAAGCAAGAGGCCGCGAGTTCGATTCTCGCCTGAGGCTTTAATAAAGTCTTAATCTGCGCTTGACCTGTTTTGCTATCCTCTTGTCTTTCTCATCCGCACCAGGATGTATCGGGGTCTCGGCGCTTATGTGCGGATCCAGTATCTCCCTCATTTCATGCGCTACAATTCTCAGCAGTTCTGGCGATACCTTCTTTTTTTCAAGCGCTTTTATGACTTCCTTAAGGTGCTCGGTCGAATAGGCTGTACAATATCTACGGGAGCCGGCGTTGAACCCTTCGGCCATATCTTTCATGACCTCAAGCTTGGAAATCGGTCTTTTGTGCAGGTTTCTCTCTTCTTTTTTCATCTGTCGGACTATCTCCTGGATTGTCTTGAATCTTTTGCATCCTGCCCTTTCCCTGGCCTCTCCCCGGTGGATGGAGGCTTGCAGGTCTTTGGAACTGAATCTCGGAACTCTTATGGGAACAGGTATTTTCCCATGCTCGGCTCTGGACACCGCTCGGGCGAACACAGCCTCTGATGGCTTTTTGACGCCGATAAATGTCAGTAATGGAGTGAACCCAGCCTCCCCATCTATCGCCCTGCTGCTCATCCTCTCCATGTCCCTTATGAAACCGAGCGCTTGGCGGGTTGCCCCTTCAACAGAAATATTATGTCTCCTCGCATAGTCTGAGAGGATCTTCTTGGCCGGTTTTCCCATGATATTCAGGTTGGCTCTGACCATGCTATTGCTGACCCGATAGGCGCGCATCAAATCACTTCTTGGTTATAGTTATTTTTCCGTCCTCTATCTCGATTAGGTCGCCCGTGTTTATCTGGGTGATGTCTATCTTGTCGACGCACGGGATATCAGAAATAATCGCTCCAACGGCCACTATGGGCTCGCACTCCTTGTTTATCATCGCCAGCGGAGCCACTTTGTTCTTCTTTAATCTGTAAAGCGCGTAAGAGCCGACAGTAGAACCTTTGCCTTGCGGAAAGACCAGCACTTTTCCCGCAAAGCTCTTCCCCTCGAGCTCATGCCCTTTTTCAGTCAGTATGCCTCTATCCGGGTCCGTCCCGCCGAAGAAAGAGATAGGCTGGCTGGTGACCAAAGCCTCGCCAGACACTTTCCCCTTTTTAATTATCCTTCCCATTAGCTCCATTTTCCGCTCACCGCCGCCTCAATGCATTTGGCTGTATCGCCCAGCTTCGTCTTCATCTGGTTGGTCCCTCGGGCATAAAAACATCCTTTTGCAGAGTTGGTAGCCACTGATTTGAACCTCCCCTTTAGCGGGGCGACAGCAAGACAGGTGTCACACGCGAATTTGGCTCCCGCTTCCTCTATGGTCTTGGTATAGCCACGCAAGTCGGCCAGCTGTTTCGTGGAACGGGCAGTCGTTATCCAGAATTCCGTCTTTACTTTTCTTCCGTTCAATAGTCTGGCGACCTCAGCAATCTCTGCTATCGAAGCATGGGGGCACCCTATCGAGACAAAGTCAATATCCTCTCCCTCGTCGTTGACTGCTTTGTACGCTTCCTTTAGGTCATCTTCAGTAATCGTAATCTTGGCCGCAGGCTTTTTCGCTTTCTCAGGAGTAATATTTCGGATGTAAAATAACGGCTTGGCGCCATAGGTCACTAGAGAGGCGGAGAAGGACTTCAATTCGTCTATCGTCGCTTTCTTGATGCCGGTGATATAGGCTATTTTGTTCTCCGCTTTCTTCCCTATCGAATAGCCCAGCGCGCCCCAGTCGCTAACAGACTTTAGCCTGGCTTTGACATCGATATTCACGTCTGGCACTCGATTCTCGTCCAGGTGCAGGCCATAGGCAGGCGTCTTCCCGACTATAGCCGCGGCAAGGGCGGATGGGCCACCCTCGCGATTGGTTCTGGCTCCAATGACTGAGTTAACAAAAGTGACGGCAGATGACTCGCTCCAGGCGACGTGTTCTCTAAATCTAGGCAAATTCCCTATCAGGTATGGAGTGCATGTGCAGGACGTTATAACGCCCAGTTTGCTGAACGCGTCTATGACCACTTTCTGCTTCTCGGCAAAGTCCTCTGATATTCCCAACTGCCTCCAGTTCTCCATGTCCATGCCAGCCGGATTTAGTGTGGTCAGTACTCGCACATGGCCATCTTCGGCGAACTCATTCAGGAACTCTATCCCAGCATCCCCCAGGTTATGGTAGGACACGCCGGCAATCTGGACAGATGATATTTCTATTAATTTCTCGGCGCCGTAGATATCCCCCAAGGCCACCAGTATCTCCATGGCCTTCTGACTGGCCTTGCCCATCTTTCCGTTCATCATCTTCTCTTCTTCTTTAGTCAAATGCATAAAATCACATATAGTCATTTATGTTAATCTTTTTGTACTCTCCCCTGAAAAACTTTTTGTCCTTCTTCTCTAGAGGTATCGTAGCATCAGCGCCTGCCTTACAAGTCATGGCTTTCTTCCCCTCGCTAAGGTCGCCTGAAGGATCTAGAGACGAGCCCGGCTGGTTTGGCTTGACTATAGAATCCTTGTCCGCCTGATATCTGGTCGACATGGCCCATTCGACATCGTTCAAATCGTATATGTTTATGTCCTCATCGACTACAACGCAGTGCTTCAGCGAGTGATGGCCCTGGAACGCCGCCTCTATCGCCTTTTTCCCATCATCCGGCTTTTCCTTCTTGATCTGGACGACAGCATGCAGCCATGAACAGCCGCCCGGTGTTATCAGGACGTTCTTGCATTTGCAGACCTTGTTCACCTCGTTATAGATGGTAGGTTCTTTCGGCATGCCCATCAACAGCCTATGTTCCCATCTCCCTGGCAAGAGCGTCTGGAAAATAGGCCTCTCTCGGTGAGTTATGCACTTTATCTCTATTACCGGCTGCTCCCTGACCTTGTCCTGCGTGCCGGTTATGTCCAGGAATGGCCCCTCGGAATGTCTCTCTTTCGTTATATGGCCTTCCAGCACTATCTCGCAGTCGCGCGGCACTTCAACGTCTATGGTCTTGCACTTGACCAGCTCCGTTTTATCGAGAGCGTTGGCCATCCCGAACTCGTCCTGCCCGGGCGCGAGGGAAGTGGAGGCAGCCAGTAGCACGGCGTTAGTATTGCCAATGCAGAACGCTATATCCAGCTCTCCTGATTTCTTGAGCGCCGTATCCGTGCCTCTATTTTCGACTATCCTTGCAACGAAATGGTTCTTATCCAATAGCATGAGCCTGTGGAAGCAGACGTTCCTACCTAAATCCGGGTCCTTTATGACGGCGATGGCTGACGGGATATATTTCCCTCCGTCTCCCTGGACATAGGTGAACAAAGGCAGCCTGGTCAGGTCGACGTTAGTCTCTATTACCTGCTGGCATTCCCCCTCAATTATAGTCTCTGGCTCTACTCTATTTTCGATGGCTTTGGCGAGGCTAAACAATAGGTCTTCTTTCTTTACGCCAAGAGAGTCGGCGATAACCTCACGAGAGGAGCAGAATCCGCCAGCAGCAGGCATATCGCTGCCTTTAATCTTATCGAAACAGACCACTTTGCCATCTAATTCGTTCAGTACCGCAGGCGCATCATAGTCAGGTGAGACCTCTTTCCTGATATGGACCACTTTCCCTTGTCTGTCCAGCTTCTCAAAAAAGCTCCTGAAGCTCATCCTTTCCATCTCCTGTATAGATTATGCTCTATCCCCAATAAATCGAATATCTTTCCGACAAAAAAGTCTGTGACATCCTCTATTTTCTTTGGCTTGAAGTAATAGGCCACGTTAAGCGGCATGACTATAGCCCCGGTAAGAGTCACTAGCTCCATGTTCTTTATGTGGATCAGGCTGTAGGGCGTCTCTCTCACACAGAGTATCAGCTTTCTCCGCATCTTCAGGCAGTTGTCGGCTAGGCGGGCTATCAGGTTGTCAGTATAGCCATGTGCGATGCCAGCTAGCGTCTTGACGGAGCACGGACAAATTACAAACGCGTCTATCCTATTCGAACTGGAAGACAAGTCTGCAGCTATGTCTTTTTCATCATAATCCGAAACTATGGTAATGCCTTCCTCTTTCATGACCAGTCTGGCTGAATCGGAGACTATCACTTTGGTGTCTATCTTCTTCTTTTTTAGCTCTTCAATCAGTCTCTTGGCGACTGTCACTCCAGACGCCCCGGTCACTCCAACCACTATCTTCATTCGACCCTGACTCCATTGGCCCCTATCTTGGTAATCTGTGACTTGTATCCGGCGTTCTCAAAAGCAGCCGCGACCTTCCTTGAGTCTTTGTCTTCAACCAGCGCTATCATCAGGCCGCCTCTCCCTGTGCCGGTCAGTTTAGCCCCGAGCGCCCCGTTCTTTAATGCTATGTCGACCAGCTCCTCGAGTTCTTTGCAGGACACGCCCAGTTCTCTCAGCAGGCCGTGGTTCTTGCCCATCAATTGTCCTATCCCGTCCAGGTCCTTCCTCTCGATGGCCGCTCTCGCATCACCGACCAGACCGGTGTACATATCGAATATCGTCTTGAACTTTTCCGGGTTCTTCTCTTTCTCCTTCTTGACTTCCTCCACGACCTTGCTGGTGTTGCTGGTTATGCCTGTGTTCCCTATGACCATGGGCAGCGACAGCTCCAGATCAATATGGCTAACTGTGCTATTTTCTGGCTCTTTCTTGAACCAGATGAAGCCGCCGAACGTAGAACAAGAGTTGTCTATGCCGCTAGGGACTCCATGGTAGCCTTTCTCCCCCTCATAGGCTATTTCATTGAGCTTTTCCTTGTCAAAACCGAGTCCGAAATAATCGTTCAGAGCAGCGGCTATCGCAGCGCAACTGGCTGCCGAGGCCCCAACACCGCTTGCTGCCACAAGGTCTCCGCCCAGGTTTATCTTGACCGGCGTCTTGTTCGGGTCTATTCCCATCGCCTTGAATATCCTCTTAACTGAGTCTATCTGCTGGCCGTACTTTTCTACCTTATAGCCCGGCGTCTCTGGCCTGTTGTCCTCGAGAAAATATTTATCCGCTTTCTCAACTATGGCAGTAGTTCTAGCCTCTATCGCTGTGGCTATCGCCGGCAGGCCATAGACTACGAAATGCTCGCCGAACAGAATCAGCTTTCCAGGCGCAGAAGCTTTCGACATGACTATATTTTTAGATTTCTTAGTATTAAAACAAGATGATTGAATCACGACACGGAACGAAAAAAATTGCTGCTATTGCGGGTTAATTTCAGCCAGTAGAAAGCAATCTTTAATAATGCGTTTTGCTTAAGTCATGGAAGGTGGTAACAAATGGAGAAAGAATACTTGAGAAAATGGGGATTTAAGACGGGAATGTTCATTCTCATAGGGATGCTGTTCTATGCTTTAACGCCGAACGGGGGCACTGTGCTGTACTGGCTTCTTGTAGCATCGGCGGTTATGTGGCTCATATACGAGCGCAATAAAAACAAGAGATTCGATTTGGTCAAGGCCTTGGGGTTGGGGGTCTTCCTGATGTTCTTCGACTGGTTTGTTGAGACCTATGGGCTATTTTTGGGGCAGTGGAAGACGGCAGGCTCTCTCTTCGCCGTCGGGCCTGTCGTGCCCGTCGAGATAATGCTGCTCTGCCTTATCGGAGGGACAGCGTGGGCGATGCACTTCCCAAAGAGGCTATCCTGGCTATATGTCGCGGGAGATACGCTGATTTTTGCGTTCTTCGGGACGTTAGGCGAGTATCTCATGCAGCTCAACGGCCTGATGACCTATATGGGCGGCTGGACATCTGCGCACGCTTTCATAGGGTATGCGATAACCTGGCTGCTGATGAGCTATGCATGGTATAGGGTAATCAAGAAATAGCTCATTCCTTCAGCGGAGTGAGCGCATCTTTTTCTTTTCTTTTCCCATACTTCCCGAAAGAGTCATATAGGACATTGGTCGGAGTATCTAGTCTGAAGAAGATCAGCTGCCCTATTACCATACCCGGCTTCAGGACGATATTAAAGGGTCCGTTGTTGCTTATCTCGAGCACAATCTTACGCATCTCAGGAACGCCATGCCCAGCCTGGATTACTGGCGCGGTCTGGGTGGCTACAAGTCCAATACGGGCGAGTGTGCTTGTCCCATGCACAAGAGCAGACACCCTACTTGACAAGGCCAGCGACTCCAGCGTCCTGGCCAGTACGAACTGCCTCGGCTTCAGCACAAACTCCTCTTTTGGTTTTAGCTTCTTTGTCTGGTATAGCTTCTCCGCCCCATCGGCCTTGGTCGGATCAATCTTCCCTTTCTTGGCTATCGCTAACTCGTTGTCCAGCCTTACCTTCAGAGAATTAGGGAGCAATAATTTGACGTCGAACGGTTCTACTTTGAGGTCGCCCATGCTCATCGCGTTCAGGACATCGACTCTGGAGAACATAAATTAATATAAGTAAAGGAACTATAAATAACTGACCTGAATGGATGTAGTCTATCTTCTCGGAACCATCGCGTTGTATGGCCTACTGTTTACCCTAATCTGCACCTTCATCGCCGGAATCCTATTGTTTATCTTCTTCAGGTGGAACAGGACATTCTTCCCGGAACTGACATTGATGCTGATTACCGCCTTCTCCAGCCCGCTAAAGGTATTTACCAAGCTGTTGCGGATAGACCAGAAAGTCATAGACGGACTGCTGGTCAGGCTGTTGAACAAGGTCTTCTTCATCAAGTTTGCCAGAACCGCCTATAACGAAAGGGCCCTGTTCCTGCCCCAATGCCTGCGCAACCAGGAGTGCCCCGCGAAGTTAGGGGCTAATGGCATCGAGTGCATCAAATGCTCCCGCGATTGTTCTGTGAAAGAGGCGAAGGCAGAGGCGGAGAAGCTCGGCTATCGCGTGTTTATCGTCCCTGGTGGCGGGTTCGTCAAGAGGCTGATCATGAGGCATAAGCCAAAGGGGATAATAGGAGTTGCCTGTCTTCCAGAGGTCATGCTCGGGATGGAGCTGATCAACAAATCGAAGCTTCCGGGGCAGGGCGTCGTCCTATTGCGCAGCGGCTGCCTCAACACCCAAGTAAATTTGGCCGAATTGAAGACGGTTTTGGCAACTAAGGAATAGCTGCTGCCGCGCTCTGGTTCTTCGATAGACAATATTAAAAAATAGCCGTGCCGAGGGAGGGCTTTGAACCCACGGCCTCTAGATTATGAGTCTAGCGCTCCACCAGGCTGAGCTACCTCGGCTCGAAATAGTTTTTGATGCTCACGCTTTAAATTGATTGGTGTCAAAACCAGCAAAGATTAAAAAGAATCCTGAGTAGAATTGTATTGCGCCTCAGTAGCACAGCGGTAGTGCGATCGCCTTGTAAGCGATAGGTCGGGAGTTCAAATCTCCTCTGAGGCTTTATGGCAACTGAAGTGGAAGTCAGGGCTTTCATCAATGATAGGCAGTATTCCCGCTTGCTTGAATTTTTTGAAAAGAACGCTAAACTAATCGCTGATGATGAGCAGGAAACGCATTACCTATCCGGTGGGAAAGACCTGCGCATTCAGAAGAACAAGAGGCACGCGAAAATCTGGATGAAAAAGGGGAAAATTCACGACGACCATCGGGAGGAAATCGAGATACTCACCGAAAAGGAAAACTTCCCGGAACTTGAAAAGCTGTTCCTGGAATTAGGCCATGTTCCAGAGATTAAGTGGTTCAGAAAAAGAAGGGAGTATGAATGGGACGACGTTACTGCGTGCTTGGATGATACCAGAGGCTATGGCAAGATAATCGAGCTGGAGAAGAAAACCAGCGATTCAGAAAAAACAGCTACCGTGGAGTATCTAAAAGGAAAGATGGGAGAATTGGACGTTAATCTGACCCCTCGTGAAGAGTTTGATTCGAAATACGCGCATTACAAGGCCAACTGGAAGAAACTTACCGCCTCGGACTAGGTTTTGGTCTTTCGAGGCTTTAAATAGGCATATATAGTGCTATTTCTGGTCAAACGTTCAATTTTGGGCAATTTTTCTGGTTTTTTGTCCAATCTATGCTCAAAAATATCGGCAAGTGACGATAAATTTAAAAACCGCTGCTGAGAAATAATATTTGGTGGTAAAATGGTTGGCGACAACGGTCATGGAAAAGACGAAATTGGAAAAAGCATACACAACGCCTTGAAGCACGGCAACTTTTCCCACAAGGTCTACGCATTGTCAGAGGGAGAGTTCTCTGCGGACAGCGCCGGCCTATCTTATTCCTCAGACTAAGTGGTTGTATGGAACTATTGTGGAACAAACCAAAATGCGACAAATGCAGGCACAAGGCCAATAGCAGATACAGGCAGCTGGGCAAGGAATGGGCCTGGGACTGCAAGGCCAGACAGATGCCGATAGAGAATAATGCCTATTACAAGAGGATGACTAATTGCTGGTACTTTGAGAAAAAATGACGTTTTCTTTTTAAACCGATGGCGCTATAATAATTACGCTTGTTTTGGAGGGAGCACATGTTAAGGATATACAAGATAGAATCAAAAGCGTTCCAAGCGGTGAAGAAAGCATTGGACGACCCGGAAAGAGTCGAGGAGACGGCTGGAGAGAAGAAGATAATAATAAACGAGTTCGCCAGGGCCGGCTACACTCTCAGAGACGGAAAGACGATGGGATTCAAGGAAGAGGCTAATTATCTTTACATAAAGGCTGAGGAGGACTTCTTCAAGAAAAACGAGCCCCGCATACTGATCGAGGGCGTGAAGAAGCTCGAAGGGCCAGAGTTCGAAAAGGTGAAACAAGAGATTGAGAAAGAGGCTGAAGGCGCAGAGTCAGGCATGGGCGCGGTCTTCAGTGGATTTTAGGGCTCGTAGGCTAGTCTGGTAGGCTCCTAGCTTCGGGCGACTTTGTCAGAAAAAGCTAGAGACCTGAGTTCAAATCTCAGCGAGCCCATCTATTTTTTCTTCTTCTTTTTGGCCATCTCTTTCTGGAATTCAAAGTAGGAATAGACGAACAGGTAGGCGGCGAACAGGATGACTGGCACTAGGACCAGGTAGAAAGAATAGTAACTGAACACGCCGAACACCGCTATAATGCCAGCCAGCTTGAACAGCTTTCCGCCCAGCGCATGGGTCCTGTCCCAGACTATTTCGTTGGATATAGTCCAGGGCGTCCTTATGCCTATAAACCAGTTCCTCTTCGCATTCTCTATCAGTATGCCTGCGTAGTAGAAAAGTATCCCGAACGCCGGCGATAGGACCTGACCCATATCGAACCTCACTCCCCGCGTCCAGAAGATGGTCAGCAGGAAAATGTAGAGCAGGAAGAGCATTATCAGCATTATGAACCCGTCGAAATAGCTACGGAACTTCTTGATGTTCTCTTTCAACGGATCTATCCTAGGGATGGCCAGGAACATAAGTAAGAGTAAGGCAGAGACTATCGGCATCAGGAAGAGCGCCCAGAGCTTGTCCATGTAACCGTCGACCTGGCCCTGAATGTTCCAGTGCGACGCTATCTTGTCCGGCATGATCGGATAGAAATAGACGGCTAGCGCAAAAGAGACCAACACTACCCCCAAGCTGAACATTTCGGCCTTTCTCTTTATACACATAACTATCTAATAATTTAAAGCTGCGGGGGTTAATAAAAGTATAATTTATATAAAGGCGCGCTTCAAATATTAACCTCGTAAACCCGCCTTAGCTCAACGGCAGAGCACACGGCTGTAGTCGGATGGGCGCTATACGCGTCGATAGTAACCGTGGGGTTGTGAGTTCAAATCTCACAGGCGGGAATGAGATAGCATGGGCGTAAGAAACTATATGCGAAAGAGGCAGATCAGGGGGCTCGAGAAAGAACGAGAGTCCATCATTGCAGTCCGCGAGCTGGATAGCCTGCGCGAGATTGTCGAGAAGGATACAGCAATCAATTTTGACATGCATCTGCGCGGCCTCGATGACTTGGAGAGGCAGGTCGTGATTGAAGAGAGACTAAAGAAATTAAAGGCCAAGGGTCTAAAGTGATATTAATAGAGGCGGAGGCGTTTGGATGGGCGATAAGTCAGAAAAGCAGTCGAAGCTGGACAACTATGGGATAAGGGACAAGACCCAGAAATCATTGGATGACTATAGTTCCGGCGGAGACAGCGGCGGATTGTCTTACAGCAGCGACTAATAGGCGATTGAATAAAAAGCTGCACATGTATATCTACCCATAATGCTCTCGTAGTCTAGTGGCCTAGGATCCAGGCCTGTCGAGTCTGGGACCCGGGTTCAAATCCCGGCGAGGGCGTTTCCCGCATCTTTTTTGCAAATAAAAATCGATATACAGGAAAGCATAGAAAGGTTTTTATACATGAAAGCGAAAAACAATATACTCGTCTAGTTTTTATTATTGAAAAAGCTAGCTTTGAGTATCCTCCAGACTTGAAGCGGTGATTGTTTGGCATTTGACCTGAAAAAAATCCTGGAACACGAGATGGTTCCAAAGCACGAAGTTCTTTCCAAGAAGGAATCAGAGGAACTGCTGAAAAAATATGGTATAACCTCTGACAATCTGCCAAAGATCAGCGAAAACGACCCGGTGGTCCAAGTCATAAAAGCGAAGAAAGGGGATGTTCTCAAGGTAACTAGACGAAGCCCGACTGCTGGCGAAGCGGTCTATTTCCGACTTGTTGCGTGAACATATGTATCATTGGGAAGTAGTAGAGTCCATCTTTAAAGAGAACCCTTTAGTGAAGCAGCATATAGACTCCTTTAACGAGTTCACAAACAACAAAATCCATCGCGTCATAGACGAGATAAAACAGATAGAGACGAACAAGGAAGGCATGGTCATAAAGCTTCACAAGATCCGGCTAGAGATGCCCGTGGCCACTGAGGCCGATGGTTCTAAGCGGATAATCCTGCCGATGGAAGCAAGACTAAGAAACAGGACTTATGCTGCGCCAGTCTTCCTCGAGATGGGCCTTGTTGAGGACGGGGTCGAGAAGGACCGTGACGATATCTACATCGGAGATTTGCCTATAATGCTTTGTTCTGACATGTGTCACCTCAAGGGCCTCAACCAGGAAGAGATGATAAAGGCCGGTGAGGACCCTAACGACCAGGGCGGATATTTCATAATAAACGGTTCTGAGAAAGTCCTGGTTTCTGTCGAAGATCTTGCCCCCAACCGGATGATAGTCACTAAAGAGGCCAAGGGCGGGAAGAGGATGGTCGTCGGCAGGATCTTCTCGATAAGAGGCGGTTTTAGGGCGAAAGTCTCTGTCGAGCGGAACAAGGAAGGCATGGTCTACGTCTCTTTCCCCACGTCTCCAAAGAACCTGAACCTATTCGTAGTCCTGAAGGCTCTGGGCCTGGACAAGAAGCAGAGCATACTGGACGCTTTTTCCGACAAGCGAGAGGTAATCAACGACATACTCCTGAACCTGGAGAGCATGGAGGCCAGGAACCAGGAAGAGGCTTTAGACTATATCGGGAAGAGAGTAGCGGCTGGCCAACCGTCCGACTATCGAAAGTCAAGGGCGGGGAAGATTCTCGATGACTATATGCTGCCGCACGTCGGGATAACCGAGGAGGAGAGGATGAGGAAGGCCTATTTCCTGGCTAGAATGGCCGAGAGATGCATCGAAGTGGCCTATAACAAGAGAGATGAAGATGACAAGGACCATTACGCTAACAAGAGGATTAAGATAGCTGGCAACCTTATGGAGGACCTTTTCAGATACGCCATGTCCTATCTGATCAAGGACGTGAAATACCAGATTGAAAGAGCCTATACCAGAGGGAGGAAATTACAAATTAAGACGCTGATCAGGCCTGACGCCTTTTACGATAGAATCAGATTTGCGATGGCGACTGGCAATTGGGTCGGCGGAAGACAGGGTATTTCCCAATTACTGGATAGGACTACGTATATCTCCATGGTTTCGCACCTGAGAAGAGTCGTATCTCCTTTATCCAAAACCCAGCCGCATTTCGAGGCCCGTGACTTGCACCCGACTCACTGGGGGAAGCTTTGTCCTAACGAGACTCCAGAGGGCCAGAGCTGCGGGCTGCAGAAGAATTTGGCTATCGGCTGTTTGATATCTTCGAAAGAGACTAGCGGACTGGAGAAGAATCTCGCCCAGCTAGGCACTAACATAATTAAAAAGTGATGTTCATGATAGGAGCAGGGGTATATCTCAACGGACGGCTCGTAGGATTTCATGAGAACCCGAAAGAGCTCATCCAGCAGGTAAAAATCAGGAGGAGGGCTGGAGAGTTCCCGCAGGACATGAGCGTAGCCTATTATGAAGATCTGAACGAGGTTTATCTTAACGCAGACGAGAACCGGGCGATGCGGCCTCTCATAGTCGTGGAGAAAGGGAAGCCGAAGCTGACCCAGGAGCACACGAAGCTGCTGAAAGAGAACAAGCTGAAATTCTCCGACCTGGTCAAGAGCGGGATTGTGGAGTTCTTGGACGCGGAAGAGGAGGAGAATTCCTATATAGCGATAGACGATACAGAGCTGACTGAGGAGCACACCCATCTAGAGATACATCCGTCCCTGATATTGGGCGTGTGTTCGGCTGTTTCTCCTTTCCCTGAACATAATTCAGCGCCCAGAGTTCCCATGACCAGCCAGATGATGAAGCAGGCGCTGGGCATGTACGCCTTTAACTTTAACCTGAGGACAGACACACAGAGCCACGTCATGCTATATCCGCAAGTCCCTATCGCCCAGACCAAGTACACGAAGATAACCGGGATAGACAACAAGGCAGCGGGCCAGAACTTCGTTATAGCGCTGATGCCATTCTACGGCTTCAACATCAACGACGCCGTAATCATAAACAAGGGCGCGATAGACCGAGGACTAGCTAGAACCGTCTATTATAGGACTTACGAGGCTGAGGAACGAAAGTACCCGGGCGGCCAGAAAGACAGGTTCGAAAAACCGAAACAAGAGATACAGGGCTATCGTGGAGAAGATGCTTACAAATATCTGGATGACAACGGGATCATAGAGCCGGAGTTCTATGTGGGGCCCGGCGATGTCCTTGTGGGCAAAACGTCGCCCCCCCGTTTCCTGGAGGAGGTCAGCGAATTCGGCGTGCTGGAGGAGAAAAGGAGAGAGAACGCCGAAGCAATCCGCCATGGGGAGGACGGGGTAGTTGATTGGGTGATGATTACGGAAGGCGATGGCGGCAATCGCCTGATCAAGGTCAGGACGCGAAAGTCGATGATACCCGAGATAGGGGACAAGCTGGCTGCTAGGCATGGCCAGAAAGGGGTTATAGGGCTGGTGGTCGACGAGAGGGACATGCCGTTCACCGAGTCTGGAATTGTGCCGGATATGTGCGTGAACCCGCATGCGATACCTTCGAGAATGACTGTGGGATTTTTGCTTGAGGGACTGGGGGCTAAAGCAGGCTCATTGGCCGGAACTAACGTGGACGCAACTCCTTTTGACGGCGTGACTGAGGAGGAAATGAAAGAAGAGCTTAAGAAGTATGGCTTCAAGCCCAACGGTACAGAGTGCATGTATGACGGCATGACTGGGGAGAGAATCGAGGCGCAGATATTCACTGGCGTTATCTATTATCAGCGGCTGAAGCATCTGGTCTCTAACAAGATACACGCCCGAGCCAGAGGCCCTGTCCAGATACTGACAAGGCAGCCCACAGAAGGACGAGGCCGAGAGGGGGGCCTGAAATTCGGAGAGATGGAACGTGACTGTCTTATTGGGCATGGTGCATCTATGACGCTTATGGAGAGACTATTGGAGGAATCGGACAAGGCGACGGAGATAGTCTGCGCGAACTGCGGAATGCTCGCTGTGAATGACCAGATAAGGAAGAAGAGCTTCTGCCCGGTCTGCGGCGAATCTGAGGTCTATCCAATCGAGATGAGCTACGCGTTCAAGCTCCTGCTGAACGAGCTGAAGGCGATGTGCGTATTCCCTAAGCTTAAGCTTGAAGACAAGGTGTGATTATGATTGGCAAGAAAATAAAAAGCATCGACTTTGAATTGCTTTCCCCAGACAGGCTCAGGAAGATGAGCACTGTCAGGATAGTCACGCCGGACACTTATGATGATGATGGCTACCCTATTGAGGGCGGCCTGATGGACCCGAAATTAGGGGTAATAGACCCGGGTCTCAGGTGCAAGACGTGCGGCGGAGGCATCACTTCATGCTCCGGGCATTTCGGCCATATCGAGCTGATAAGGCCAGTCGTCCATATCGGCTATGTCAAGATGGTCCTGACTCTGTTGAAGACTACCTGCAAGAAGTGCGGCCGTATACTCTTGGAGCCCAGCCAAATCGAACGATACCGCGCTCTAATGCTGAAAGAAGAGCGAGAGGAAGAAGAGGAAAAGACGATAGACATACTTGAGAAGACGAAGAAAGCCACCAAGTGTCCTCATTGCGGCCAGAAGCAAGATCCTATAAAGCTGCTCAAGCCGACCACTTTCTATGAGGGCGACCAGAGACTATTGCCGACCCAGATAAGGGAGCGGCTAGAGAGGATACAGGACCATGACTTGAAGATGCTCGGGATTAACTATAAAGTGGCCAGGCCGGAATGGGCCGTATTGACCGTCCTGCCCGTGCCTCCCGTCACAACAAGGCCATCCATTACTCTAGAGACCGGAGAGAGGTCGGAAGATGACCTTACCCACAAGCTGGTCGATGTCCTGAGAATCAACCAACGACTATCCGATAATATATCCGCGGGCGCACCGCAACTCATCGTAGAGGACCTGTGGGACCTGCTGCAGTATCACGTCACTACTTATTTCAACAACGAAGTGTCTGGAATCCCTGCCGCGAAGCATCGCTCTGGCCGTCCGCTGAAGACGCTTTTCCAGCGACTGAAGGGGAAGGAGGGAAGGTTCCGATACTATCTGTCAGGCAAGAGAGTCAACTTCTCTGCAAGAACGGTTATCTCTCCTGACCCGTGCCTGTCCATATCCGAGGTCGGCGTTCCTTTTGAGATAGCCAGAGAGCTCACTGTCCCGGAGTACGTGAACGACTGGAACCTTGAAGAGATGAAGGAGCTTGTGAAGAGGAAGGAGTACCCTGTTGCTAACTACATAATAAGGATCGATGGCAAGAGGAAGAAAGTCAGCGATCTGAACAGAGAGGAAATACTGACCGAGCTGGCTGCGGGTTATGTGATTGAAAGACAGTTGAAGGACGGCGACACAGCCATTTTCAACAGACAGCCGTCGCTCCATAGACCTTCAATGATGGCGCACACGGTCAAGGTCCTGCCAGGCAAGACGTTTAGGATGAATGATGCTGTTTCTGATCCTTACAATGCGGATTATGATGGAGATGAGATGAACCTCCACGTGCCACAGACCGAAGAGGCGAGAGTCGAGGCGGACAGTCTGATGAGGGTACAGAACCACATAATCTCCATAGCCAATGGCCGCCCGATCATGGGACCGCACCAAGACCATGTGAGCGGCGCATTCTTGATGACCAGGTCAAACACCATGTTCACCAGGGAGGAGGCCCTGTTCATGATGGGCAAAGTGGGCATAAACGAACTGCCCAGGAGCAAGGACGGGATGTACGATGGAAAAGAAGTGTTCAGCATGGTTATCCCGAATAACATAAACCTGCAGTATAGATCGGGCTTGTGCAGGAAATGCGGCACCTGCGACGGAGAGAAGTGCCTGCATGACGCTTACATCACCATAGAGAAAGGGAGAATAAAGAGCGGGGCCATGGACGGCAGGGGGCTGCAAAGGACCCTGCTGAAAGAGGTCTACATGAAGAATGGGCCGGAAGTCGCGAAAAAGTTCATAGACGACGTCACAAGACTAACTCTGGCTGCGATCATGCTCAAGGGATTTACTATATCCGTTTCTGACTCGGACCTTTCGCCAAAGGCCGTCGAAGAGGTCAATACAGTGCTAGATTCCGCCAGCAGGACCGTTGACGAGCTCATAGAGCAGTTCAAGCGCGGCGAGCTGGAGAGGGTGCCTGGTAAGACTATGGAGGAGACTCTCGAGGACAGGATAATGGCAGAACTAGGCAAGGCCAGAGACAGGGCAGGGAGGGCAGCGGAACGAGACCTTGGTAGGAGCAATTTCGCCCTGCTGATGTCGAGATCAGGCGCCAAAGGGAGCGCGATCAATGTGACGCAGATGTCCGCTTGCGTAGGTCAGACGGCCATGAGGGGGAAAAGGATACTGAGAGGCTATCGAAATAAGACACTGCCGCACTTCAAGGAGGGCGACATCTCAGCCAAAGCCAGGGGATTCATCAAGAACTCGTTCAGGCACGGTTTCACGCCGGTCGAATATTTCTTCCATTCAATGTCAGGACGGGACTCTCTGGTCGACAAGGGAGTCAGGACAAGCAAGTCGGGCTATATGCAGAGGCGGCTGATCAACGCGCTGCTGGACATCTCGCTCAGGTCTGACCGAAGCGCCCGAGACAGCGCCGGAAACATGGTTCAGTTCCTATACGGCGAGGACGGCCTTAACCCGATATACTCGAGCGGGAGCGGCACTGTGGACGTTAAGAAGCACTTAGAGTGATACCATGGAGAAAGTCTTTGAAGCATATGAGGATAAACTGCCTAAGAAAACGTTAGACATAATCAAGGAGAAAACAAAAGATTTAAAAATAAACAAGGTCAAAAAGATACTCGAGAACGTATATAACGATTATTTGGCTTCTCAGATAGAACCGGGGGAGGCAGTGGGAGTTATAGCAGCCCAGTCGATAGGGGAGCCGGGCACTCAGATGACCATGAGGACCTTCCACTACGCAGGAGTCGCCGAATTGGCAGTTCCCCAAGGCCTGCCCAGACTAATGGAGATAGTCGACGTAAGACGCGTTCCCACGATACCAATAATGTGGATATACCTAAAGAAGGGCGACGACGAAGCCGAGGTCATCAAGTTCGCCAAGAGCCTAGAGGAGATAACCATCGAGAGGATTGCGGAAGTCGTTGAGGATTTCCAGGACAAGAAGCTCATAATAACTTTCAATTACAAAAAGCTCGACGACGAGGGGCTCGAGCTGAAGGAAGTCGTGAAGCAGGTCGAAAAGGGCCTGCGTAAGAAGACGAGCAAGGAAGAAGACAACGTCATAACCTTCGAATTCGGCGCCACCTCCCTGAAGTCGCTGAGAAAGTATGCGACTAAGCTGCGCGAGACGAGAATCAAGGGCGTGGCCGGGATCAAGAAGGGCGCGGTAATCAAGAAGGGCGATGAATATATAATCCAGACCGAGGGGACGAATCTCGACGAGGTTTTGGCATTACCTGAGGTCGATCATACCAGGACGAACTGCAACAACATAAAAGAGATAGAAAACGTTCTGGGCATAGAAGCGGCGAGAGAGTCGGTCCTGCGCGAAGCGAAGAAAGTCCTGGACGACCAGGGCCTTGATGTGGACATAAGGCACCTGATGATCGTCGCGGACCTCATGTGCATAAACGGCACCGTGAAATCAATCGGGAGACAAGGCATATCCGGCGAGAAGAGCTCGGTGTTCGCGAGAGCGGCCTTCGAGGAGACCGTTAGACATTTGCTCGACGCTGCCCTTAAAGGGACGAAAGACGAACTTAGGGGCGTTGCTGAAAACATCATTGTCGGGCAGCCGATACCCATAGGAACGGGTTCGGTCAGCCTGGTGATGAAGAATAAGTGAAACCATCGGTGTTCTGATGGATTTGAATCTGGCATTGAAAAGGATAATTGAGACGGGGAAAGTAGATTTCGGCAGTGAGAAGACTGTAAAGGACATAATGAGCGGCGATGCGAAGCTGGTCGTGATAGCCGCCAACTGCCCGAAAGCCATCCGCGCGCAGGTGGAGAAGTGCGCAGGGATAGAGAGCGTTCCGATCATTAAGTACTCGGGCACAGCGCTGCAGCTGGGCGAAGCGTGCGGCAAGCCGTTCCTGATAGCCGCCTTGACCGTACTGAATCCTGGCAGCGTTTCGATAGGAGAATTGGCATGATAAAACTGGACAGCGATGCTATAGGGCTGATCAAGGATTTCGAGAGCAAGACCGGCGCGATAGTCAAGGACTGCATAATAAACGGAAACGAGATAACGTTCATAGTCAAGGAAGGGGACATGGGATTGGCCATCGGCAAGAAAGGCGCGGTGGTCAACAAGATAAAAAAGGATCTCGACAAGGAGATACACGTCTACGAGCACTCCGAAGATCCATCGAAGTTCATAATCAACGTCCTGTTCCCTGTTAAGGTCGAGAGAGTGGAGATAATCGGGAAAGAGGCGAAAGTCTATATCGATAGGCTCCAGAGGAAAAGAGCTATAGGCAAGGGCGGGAAGAAGATAAACACCGCGAAAGAACTGGCTCTAAGACATTTCGGGATAGAAAACATAGTGGTGGAATAATGCCGGGAGAATTTGCAGCACGGAAACTGGGCAAGGACAGGAAGAGATTCAGCTGGGAGGACGGTCACTACGCCCAGCACATGAGGAGGAAGCAGAAGAAGTACGACGACCCGCTAGAGGGAGCGCCGCAGGGATCTGGCATAGTAATAGAGAAGGTAGGAAGGGAGCAAAAACAGCCCCACTCCGGAATCATAAAATGCGTCAGAGTACAATTATTGAAGAACGGGATCACAGTCACAGCCCATGTCCCAAGAGACGGGGCCATAAAGCAGATAGACGAGCATGATGAAGTCCTGATAGAGGGGCTTGGCGGCTCGCAGGCAGGCCCTCTCGGTTCGATGTGGGGAGTCAAGTATAAGGTCATCAAAGTCAACGGAATTAGTCTCGAGGAGCTGAGACTGGGAAGGAAGGAGAAGCCCAAGAGGTAACATTATGGATAATCTAGTCTTCGGAAAATGGAAATCGGATGTTGAAGTCCTTGACCCCAGTCTTAGAGTCTATATTAACCTGAAGGCGGTTGTGTCTTTCTTCACTCAGGGAAGGCACGCGAAGAAGGTCTTCGGCAAAGCGAAAGTCCATATCGTCGAGCGCCTGATAAACAACCTCATGAGAGGCGGCACTGGTAAGAAGATATCCGGGCGGGTGATCCGTGGCAGAGGCGGCTGCGGCAAGAAAGCCAAGATGTACAATGTAACCAAGAGGGCTTTCGAGATGGTGAACCAGAAGACCGGAAAAAATCCTATTGAGGTGCTCATCCGAGCTATCGAGAATTCTGCTCCTAGAGAAGAGACGACGAGGGTCAAATACGGAGGCATAACGTATCCCGTGGCTGTTGATGTGTCGCCGCAGAGGAGAATCGACTTTGCCCTCAGAAACATCGCCAGAGCTTTTGCTATTCGTTCGTTCGACAACAAGAAGAGTGCGTCAGACGCCCTGGCCGAAGAGCTTATTCTAGCCGCGAACAGCGACGCGCAGAGCCACGCCGTTGCCAGACGCATAGACATAGAGAGAACAGCCAAGAGCGCGAGATGAGACTATGGGACGTAAAGAGCAGGTCGTGGAGAAGGCGCACGCGCTTATGTACAAGCCCGAGATGATAAGGAACTTCGGGATAGCCGCGCATATCGACCACGGAAAAACGACTTTAACGGACAATCTTATCTACGGAGCCGGACTCATGAGCCTTGAGCTGGCCGGCAAAGAAGTCGTCATGGACTCTTACATTCTCGAGTCGGAGCGAGGAATAACTATATTGGCGGGCAACATCTCTCTCGTTTACGATTATAACGGAAAGGACTATCTGATCAACCTGATAGACACCCCTGGCCATGTAGACTTCGGCGGCCAGGTGACCCGCGCCATGCGTGCTATCGACGGGGCGATAGTGGTAGTCTGCGCTGTCGAGGGCGTCATGCCGCAGACAGAGACGGTGATCAAGCAGGCTCTGATGGAAAAGGTCCAGCCGATACTGTTCATCAACAAGGTCGACCGCCTGATAAACGAATTACAGGTGACTCCAGAACAGATGCAGGAAAGGTTCACGAAGATAATAACCAAGGTGAATTCTTTGATAAAGAGGTATGCGTCGGCTGAGTTCAAGGAAGCATGGCAGGTCGACGTGAAGAAAGGGACTGTGGCTTTTGGTTCTGCCTATTCAAACTGGGCCATATCCTATCCGTTCATGCAGTCTACTAAATTAGGCTTCAAGGAAATATTCGACCATTGCAAGCAGGAGAAGCAGAAAGAGCTGGCCAAAAAGCTGCCTCTCTATAAGATAATTCTCGAGCTGACGATAAACCATCTCCCTAACCCGCTGACTGCGCAGAAATATAGGATACCACATATCTGGCATGGTGACAAAGAATCGCAGATAAGCAAGGACATGGCCGCTTGCAACAGAAACGGGAAGCTGGTCATAATGGTCACGGGTATGAAGGTGGATCCGCATGCCGGGGAGGTAGCCACCGGGCGAGTGTTCTCTGGCACGGCTAAGAAAGGGGTCAAGGTTTTTCTAATCAACAAGATGATGGATGCGACCCTGCAGCAAATAGGAGTCTACATGAGCAAGACAGAGAGGTTCCAGGTGGAGGATGTGCCTGCGGGCAATATCGCTGCTATAACTGGCCTGAGAGACGCTTATGCGGGCGAGACCGTGGCTGAAGAGAAGATAGAGCCGTTCGAGGCCATAAAGCACTATTCCGAGCCAGTCATCACTAAATCTATCGAGGCAAAGAACCCGAAAGATTTGCCCAAGCTTATCGAGGCGCTGAGACAGGTAGGGAAGGAGGATCCTACAGTCAAGGTCCAGATCAACGAAGAGACCGGAGAGCACCTGATTTCCGGCATGGGCGAATTGCATCTCGAGATAATAGAGTACATGATAACGCACGACAAGCACGTGGAGATAGAGACTTCTAAGCCTATCGTCGTCTATAGAGAAACGGTAATGAGAGAGAGCCCTGAGGTCGAGGGAAAGAGCCCCAATAGACATAATAAGTTCTATATCGTCGTTGAGCCTCTCGAGGACGGCGTCTATGAAGCGATGATGAACGGCGAGATACCCGAGGGCAGGCCTAAAGACATGAAGGCCATGGCCAACCGCCTGAAGGAGAAAGGATTAGACGCTGACGAGGCGAAGAAGATATGGCAGGTATATAACCGCTGCCTATTCATCGATATGACGAAAGGGGCCCAGTATCTGAACGAAGCGAAAGATTTGATTCTGCAGGCGTTCGAAGAGGCGATGGACGCAGGCCCTCTCGCCCAGGAAAAGTGTACTAAAGTCAAGGTCAAAATCATGGATGTCAAGCTGCACGAAGACGCCGTCCATAGAGGGCCGGCTCAGGTCATCCCCGCTGTAAAACGGGCTATATTGGCCGCGATGCTGTACGGCGACTCGGTTTTGCTCGAGCCTAAGCAAAAGCTTTTTATTTCAGTGGCACAGGAATATATGGGGGCAGTTTCTAACGATATCCAAGGAAGGAGAGGCCAAATTCTAGAGATGACTCAGGAAGAAGACCTATTGTCTATCGTCTCTAAAGTCCCCATAGCTGAGATGTTCGGCTTCGCCGCCGGCATAAGGTCCGCGACCCAGGGAAGGGCTCTCTGGACGACGGAGTATCTCGGTTATGAGAGGCTACCGAAGGAACTGCAGAACCAGATCGTGAGGAACGTCAGGGAGAGGAAGGGACTGAAGGCCGAAAGCCCAACCCCGAACGACTTCCTCGAGTGATGCTAATAATATTGTTGGAGGTAAATTGATATGGCTGACAAGAAACCACACCTGAACCTGGTGTTCATAGGGCACGTAGACCACGGCAAGAGTACTACCGTCGGTAGGATCCTATACGACACTGGAGCTCTGAGTGATGTAGATTTGAGGAAATTGAAGGAAGAGGCGGCTAAGGTAGGCAAGGCCACTTTCGAGTTCGCCTTCGCAATGGACAGGCTAAAGGAAGAGAGAGAAAGAGGCCTGACCATAGATATTGCGCACAAGGACTTCCAGACGCAGAAAATTTATTTCACTATAATCGATGCGCCTGGCCACAGGGACTTCGTGAAAAACATGATTACTGGTACCTCCCAGGCAGACGCAGCTGTGCTAATCGTCTCTGTGAAGGAGGGCGTCCAGACACAGACCAGAGAGCACGCTTTCTTGGCGAAGACTCTTGGCGTGAAGCAATTGATTATCGGTCTGAACAAGATGGACGCAGTCAACTACGACCGGGTCAAGTTTGAGGAAGTCAAGAAAGACGTGACCAACCTGCTGAAGAACATCGGCTACAAGATAGAGGACGTGCCTATGGTACCTATATCCGCCTATATGGGGGACAACATAGCCAAGAAGAGCGACAAGACACCGTGGTATAGCGGGCCTACTCTGCTCGAGGCGATTGACTCCCTGAAGGTTCCTGAGAAGCCGACGACAAAGCCGTTGAGACTACCTATCCAGGATGTCTACACCATAACTGGCGTTGGAACAGTGCCAGTAGGACGAGTGGAAACGGGCATTCTGAAAGTCAACGACAAGGTCATCATAATGCCGGCCAACGTCACTGGCGAGGTCAAGAGCATAGAGATGCACCATGTCCAGATGCCGCAGGCAGAACCAGGCGATAATGTCGGATTCAACCTGAAGGGCGTCGAGAAGAATGCCATCAGGAGAGGAGATGTGCTAGGACTGCCAAGCAACCCACCCACAGTAGCGGAAGAGTTCACGGCGCAGATAGTGGTCTTGAACCACCCGACGGCCATAACAGTTGGCTATCAACCAGTCTTGCATTGCCACACAGCGCAGGTAGCCTGCAGCGTGACCGAGATCACGAAGAAGATAGACCCGAAGACCGGACAGACTGTAGCCGAAAAGCCTGACTTCATCAAGACAGGCGACGTGGCTATAATCAAGTTCAAGCCCACGAAGCCAATGGCTATCGAGAAAGCGAGCGAATTCCCGCAGTTAGGGCGTTTCGCTATCAGGGACATGGGTCAGACAGTAGCTGCCGGTATGGTAATCGACGTCGTGAAGAAACAGATGTAACCAGATTTTTTAAAGGTGTAAAGGAATGGCCCAGATTGCGAGCATAAAACTAGTGTCACCGGATTACGAGAAGCTTCAGCGAGTCTGTAGCGAGATAAAGGACATCGCTATCAAGACCGGTGCGAATGTCGCGGGGCCAATTCCTTTGCCAACCAAGAGGCTATCGGTGTCTACCCTTAGAACTCCTTGCGGCGATGGCTCGAAGACATGGGACCGCTGGCAGATGCGTGTCCATAAAAGGCTCATAAACATCGAGGCGGATGAAAGGACTCTCCGCCAGATAATGCGTGTCCAAGTGCCGGACAAGGTCCATATAGAAATCGAGCTCAAAGGCTAATTCTCTGAAAGCATTTAAAATAGTCTATAACCTAATTATAGCGTAAGCTGGAGTAGCAGAGCGGTAATGCGTTGGTCTTGAGAACCAATTCCCTTCGGGGAGCGTGGGTTCGAATCCCACCTCCAGCGTGATTTTATGATTCAGAAGAAGAGGGTTAGGAGCAAGGCGATGGATTTTTTGGACAATCGGATTAGTATGACCAAGCCCGCGTTTGTCGATGAGAAGCTCAGGCAGCTCGAGCAGAAAAGGATAAAAATCGACTGGCTGCGCCCTAAAGACCAGGTGATGGAACAGCTGATTGAAGCGCTGCCGAAGATAGGCGTCAATAAATGGGTGGCAGACCAGGCAGCGAAAGAGATCTATGGAAGGATGGAGATAGGGATTGGTGAGAAAGGGGCCCAGAGGATTGGCGTCATGGGCCATGGCTCGGGAAGGCTGACGAAAGGCCAGCAGCAGCGCCATGACGAAAGGGTGCTCAGTCCAGTCAATCGTGAGAGGAGGGACAAGCAGAAGTTCTTGAGGATGAAGAACAGGCTCGGGCCGAAAGTCGTGAGTGAAGTAGAAAACTCGCTCTATAAGCTGAACATGCGCGAGGAGGAGTTCATACAATTAGTCAAACTAACGTGGTCTTTTAGGGAGTGGGCCAGAAAGAGCAACCCGTATGAGGCTGAGACCATGGCGCTCGAGATAGCCCACGATATAAAGAGGAGAGAGATGTGGAAGAGGAACCTTCATGAAAGAATTCGAGCTCCTTGATATAGCGACGGCGGATATGGCTTTCGCCGCCTACGGTAGAGACCTGAACGAGCTGTTTTCTAACGCCGCCAAAGCCGTGACTAGTATCATGTTCGAAGGGGATATCGGGCAGAAGATAGTCAGGGAGATGGAGCTGGAGGAGGACGAGGATATAGTCTTATTGCAGAAGTGGCTCAGCGAGATAGTCTATCTGCACGACTCCGAGAGGCTGCTGTTCTCAAGGTTCGATGTCAAGACGGACGGCAGAAGACTATCTGCGACTATATACGGCGAGAAATACGACCCGAAGAAGCACAAGTTCATTATAGACATTAAGGCGGTTACCTATCACCAAATGTCTATAGATAAGACAAAAGAAGGTTACAGATGTACAGTAGTTGTTGATGTCTGATTATTTGCTCTCTAAAGATTCTTTGAGTCGCATCTTTGCTTTTTCGAGAATAGTAGGCTGGTTCTTTCTCTCAAATACTCCTTCTCTAATTTCTTCCTTCATTTTATTCAATGTTCCTGGACTGGGGCAGGAAACTCGTTTGTCTACCATCGTCCTTAATAGACCCTGCTCCATATCTTCGAGCTGCTTCCTAAGATTTATCGCTCTCATTTTTTGTTCATTGGTTCCATATCTCGCTGAGTAATCGGTCTCCGCAAGCCCCTTATAAATGTTTCTGAGCTCTCCTGGACAGTAAACCCTTTTACCTTTCTCCATAAAATAAGCGTCTCTCAAATGCGTCTCTCTCAGTATTCTAAGTCCGCCTGGTTTTATGAACAGTTTTCTGTCTCTTAGCTCTTTTCCGCGTGTCTTGGACGTCCTTGAGTGTAATTTTACCATAAATATCATTAGGAATTGCCTCTTTAAAATGCTTTCTTTTCAGCCATAGGCGCATCGCAAACAGATAAGTGATGATGAAAATGACTACTGTCGTCACCATTATGACGAGAGACAGATAGACCAGCAGTATCGTACAGGAAGCGTCGAGACAGTCTTTGGTCTGGTAGATTAATAGGGCAGTGATGAGGACTCCCACTATCACGAAAAGATAGCCTATCCTGATAAAGCTTCGGGGTTCCATGACTATCATATTAATTAAAGTAAGGAGAGATATATAACTTTACTGCGGGTTTTGACATGAAAAAACTATCTGAGGGCGTATACGAGTTCGAGAAAGAGAAAGGGATGAGAGTGCCCGCTCGACTATATACCAGCGAGAAACTGCTTGGCGAACTGGAGGAGGGGGCGATACAGCAAGGCCGGAACGTCGCCTATCTCCCAGGCATCCAGAAATACTCGATTATGCTACCAGATAGTCATTATGGCTACGGATTCCCTATCGGGGGAGTGGCTGCTTTTGACGAGAAAGAAGGAGGAGTCATTTGTCCTGGCGGAATCGGGTATGACATCAACTGCACTAAACCAGATACAAAAGTAACGTTGGAGCATGGCACGTATATTCGAATAAAAGACATTGAAAAAAACATTAAGATAAACGTCTTACATCCGGATCTGAAAAGGTTTGCATTGAAGGAATCAAACTTGTTCTATTATCTTGAGAAAAATGAAGATAAAGAATTGTATAAGATTACTACAAAAACCGGTAAAGAGATAGAAGTTACTGCAGACCATCCAATTTATACGGAAAGGGGGATGGTGGTCGCAGAAAGGCTGACAAAAGAAGACAGGGTTGCTGTGTGCTCTTTTAAAGGCGTGCGTTACCAAGAAGCTGGTGAAGAAATCCTTGTAACTGAAGAAGACATTCATCGAGCAATTTCAGAAAAAGCCTCACTAGGGGGGCATGCATTAAAACAAATCACCAATTTTTTGAAGAAAAATAATCTTTTGCCTCTGACTACAAAATCAAAAGCGATTCCATATCTAATTAAAATAATGGGATTTGTGCTGGGGGACGGTTCCATTGTTTTTCCCAGCAAAAGTAAAGGCACAACTTGGTTTTATGCTGATAAAAAAGATTTAGAAAGGATACGGCAGGATGTAATAAAAGTTGGATTTAAACCATCAAGAGTTTATGAGAGGACGCGAAAACATAAAATCAAAACATACTATAAAGAGTATGAATTTATAAGAACTGAGTACAGCTTTAAAGTTCGTTCGACGGGCTTTGCAGCATTATTGGTCTCGCTTGGGTGCGTGCCTGGAAACAAAACTACGCAGGAATATCGCGTACCTCTATGGCTTTTCAGATCGCCGTTATGGCAAAAAAGACTTTTCTTAGCCACTTTGTTTGGCGCTGAGCTATCAAGTCCTGCAACGGCTAATAAATATAATTTTTACTGCCCAACGCTTGGAATGAATAAATTAGAAAAACTTGAAAGTAATGCCGTAGAATTTTTGACAGATATTAAAAAACTTCTTGAAGAGTTCAATATAGCTACATCAGGGGTGGCTAAGGTAAAACAGTATGGTATAAATGGAAAGGCGGGGAAGACCACCGGGTTTAGAATTTACTTTGTTTCCACGCCCGAAAATTTGCTTAAGTTCTTTGAAACCGTTTCTTATGAATACAATACAAAAAAATTCGCAAAAGCGTGTTTGGCTGCGAATTATATCAGGCTTAAAGAAGGGGTAAAAGCCGTGCGCGCAAAAACAAGATTGCTTGCAGTTCAAAGATACGCTAATGGAGTGCCGATTTCAAGCATAGTTGAGGAATTAGAATCGGCGCACACACCGGCTCAGTTTTTAAAACACTCTGTGGGAACTAATCATAGAAATGCGCCGCGCGTAGCATTTAATTTCATGTCATTTCAAGAATACGCTGATGAGCACTCTTTAGGGGAAAACGGCATTGCCTGGGATGAAATTGAGCGTATAGAAAGAGTGCCATATTCTGGACCAGTCTGCGATATAACTGTGAACGATGAGGACCACAATTTCATAGCAAACGGTTTTGTCGTCTCAAACTGCGGCGTCCGAATGCTTTCTACTAATCTGACCTATAAAGAAGTGCAACCGAAACTGAAAGAGCTGATGGAGAAACTGTTCCAAGATGTTCCCTCGGGCGTTGGCTCTGAAGGGAGGCTCAGGAACACGCAGGAACAGGTGGATGAAGTGGCTAGAGACGGCGCTCTCTGGGCAGTAGAGCACGGCTACGGGACTAAAGAGGATTTAGAGCGGATAGAGGAGAACGGCAGGATCGAGGGCGCCGACCCGAAGAAAGTCTCAGAGAGGGCCAGAAAGAGAGGCAAACCGCAGCTAGGGACTCTAGGGGCTGGAAACCACTTTCTCGAGGTACAGAGAGTTGATTCTATCTATGACAAAGAGATAGCGAAGAGGTTCGGCGTCTATGATAAGGACCAGGTTATAGTAATGCTTCACTGTGGTTCTCGCGGCTATGGTTACCAGATCTGCGACGACTATATTTCCATACTCAATGACGCCATGGCCAAGTTCAAGATTAATCTGCCGGATAGAGAGCTGGTCTGCGCACCACTAGGCACACGCGAAGCAGATGATTATATCAAGGCGATGTACTCTGCGGTTAATTACGCTTTTTGTAACAGACAAGTAATGACACATTGGATCAGGGAGACATTCGAGAAGGTATTCAAGAAATCCCGCGACGAGCTAGGGCTGGATTTGATCTATGACGTGTGCCACAACATAGCCAAGTTCGAGGAGCATGACCGAAAAATGTTGTGTGTTCACAGGAAAGGGGCCACGAGAGCCTTCCCGGCCGGCCGAAAGGAGATACCCAAGCTCTATAGGGACACGGGGCAGCCTGTCCTTATTCCTGGCGACATGGGCCTGGCCAGTTATATACTCGTAGGGACGGAAAAGGCAAGCGAGACGTTCTATTCCACAGCACACGGCGCAGGAAGGTGCAAGTCTCGCACTAATGCTCTGCGCAACATACGGGGGGAAGATGTCAAGAGAGAATTAGAGGCTAAGGGGCAGATAGTCATGGCCACTTCCCATAAGGTCATAGCGGAAGAGGCGCCAGGCGTCTACAAGAACGTGGACGAAGTCATAAGAGCCACGGAGCTATCAGGCATCTCCCGCAAGATAGCCAGGACAGTCCCTATGGGCGTGGCTAAGGGCTAATTTTTATATCCTTGAGATGAGTTAGAGGGAGTATGGCCAGAAAGATTGCCAAGACCGAGTATCTCATGAAGCCCGTCGACCTAAGGTTAGTCGCAGCGCTGATCGTGCTCGCGGTGATAGTCATGTTTGTCTTTAACATGATGAGGACCGCTCCTTCCGAGACTCCGTCAGGCAAATGCTACTCTTCATCCGAATGCCCTAGCGGTTCTACCTGCTATATAGGGATTGGCGAGAACAGGTGCGTAGATACACAATGCGGCGCTTACTGCCTCCAGCAGGTGCATATAATGTGCGTCGGACAATGGAACATCTCCGGCGTCTATCCCGACTGCCGCTGCCAATGGCTCTGCACCGAAGGCGGGCCAATGTAACGCTTTTTCTGGATTAACTTTTTTAATTAAATATCACTGTCGGTAGTAAGGAACCTACCACTGTTTTAGAAAAAATAGTAAAAGAAGTTAGAGCAATAAATATGATCAACCAAATCTTTTTCAAAAGTGCATAAAAGTGTGGATTTAGGGCGTAAACTGCATTAGCTTTTTTGCCTTCAAGCTTTCTTTCAATAACCACTTCTTGTTCTAACCCTTCTAAAGTCTTTTCGATGGTGTTAAAAGAAGGTATCTTAGCTATCCCCGATCCTGAGAGATTTTTTCGAATAATTTCGTTAAAAATATAGTCGGGAAGTTGTGCGTTTTCGTCGTTTGAATTTTTTAAACTGTATATTTTAGTTTCTTCCATCCCTTTTGCTTTTATTATTTTTCCGTAATCCTCGGAAAATGAGTTAATGAAATTTTCGATTTTGGAGGGGGTAAACTCAACAGCGTTATAATAGTACTGAATTTTACTCCCTGCTTTCTGAAAATCCGATTGCTTTATCCCGCTTTTATTTTTAAAGGCTTTTTCGCTCAATTCAATAACTGCACCATAAAGTTCTCTTATGCATACATCTAAAATGCTCTTAACATGCATGCTGGCATTGAAGTCGTAGAGAGTGCGTATAATGCTCAATTCCAAGGGAGTAAAAGTTTTAAGAAAACCCTCAATTTCGTCAATGGGATACGATTCTACCGGTTTTTGAATTTCAAATCGATTTTGCATAGCATATTATTTCATTAGGGAACATTAACTTTAAATACTTTTGCGTCATTAGTATTACTGTCTGTTAATGAAGGTTAATGAGAGATAAAATGAAGAATCTGAAAACCATCCAAATCTGTATCGAACCAGAGATTGCTGAAGGGATTGAGAAAAGAGCAGCAAAAGAGCAAAGAACCATAAGCAATATGGCTCGATTACTCATTAAAAAAGCTTTGGGAAAGAACTAGATTAAATCAAAAATAATCTATTCTCTCTATTTTTATTTTTTGAACTCGACTAGCTCTTGTTTTTCCTCTTTCATTTTCTAAATTATTTTTAAACTGTTACTGCAAAGTATTATATACTATTAGTTCTTAATGATTTTTAGCAGAGAGTCAAGAAGATGAGAATAACTAAAATTTTAATGGTTTTGGTCGTACCGCTGGCCGTAGTCTCTATCATCTATTTCTTTTTTGTCGGCTTTGTCATATGGGGTTCAGACTATTCAGAAATCATGAAGATGAGCGGCAATCTGGTCTTCTTAATCGCCGCGAACGGGCTCCTGGCCTATTCGTGTATGCTGAAGACCCGTAATGCAAAGCACCTGGCGGCAGGCGCGCTGTTCCTCTCACTCTCGCAGATATTCGGGCTGCCGTTCTTCTATCTAATGATAACTGATGGGCCGATATATGAAATGTTGTGGACTGTACCGGTGATAATGCTTGGCCTCGGGTTCATCTACTTGCTGAGGTTCTTTAGGGAGGAGATGAAGTGACTAACGAAGCGATTGTCGTATTGGCTTACCTGTTCTTTTCACTAGTCATATTCTGGAAGAGCATCATCGCAATGATTGAGAAGAGAACGATAGCCCGTTTCCTGCCTTTCTTTGCAGTGGGAATACTGATGTGCTTCCATGCGGCCCTCGTATTCTACATGATAATCGATGTATTTTGGTGGTCGGTTTTCGGTGTGTCATATCTCGCGATTATCATTTGGATAACGGCGATGGTGGTGAAGAGATACCATGATGGATAAGATATTCGCGTTTGCAGTTTTGTTCGTGGTAGTCATTCTGTCCATTGTCATACTTGGAATCATGATTGTCCATCATAAAGTGAATAAGCAGGGGAAAAGAGTAATCAGAGGAACGATGGCCGTAGTCCTGATGATCGCCATCTACGAGATTGCGGACTTTTTCGCATACAGCCCGGTCGCGCTAGCAATTGGTTTTTGGAACGTAGTCATCCAGCTCTTCGGGATGTTTTCCTTTGTACTGGCGCTTGCTTGGATTTGTAAGAATGCATACGCGCAAAATCCTAAGGTATTACTCCTCAGACTCCTGATCGGCGGCGCCATTTTGGGGGCGGGAACAGTTGAGATGCTCAGCGCATATTCTCCTACTGTCTTCTTGGTGCACAACATCTTAATCTTCATCTTTGTTATAATGGCAATCCTAACGATAGCAAATTATTTAATAAGCATACGGCTGCCATTGGACGGCATGCCTTTTTATATCAAACTCCCTCATACGGTTAAAATGCGTAGGGGGAAGGGGTAAGATGTGCGTGAGGCCAGCAGTTAACAAAAGTCGCGGAAACGATCTGAAGAAGGTTGACAGAACGCGCGCTGAAGTGACCCGCTTCTTGGCCAAGGCGCTGCTTGTGGCCGCGCTGATGATAGTATATTTCTTTGTTGTTACCTCGTTCTTCCAGGGATGGCAGAACGCCAAGTTCTTTGATGACGCGCCTGACCTGGTTTTCGCGACCGTGTCAATCACTTTGCTTTGCTACGTCCTTTGCATGAAACGCTCGCCAGGCGATAAGAACCTGATAATCGGCCTGTCGCTGGTCTCGCTGACTAAACTAATTGAAATACCTCTACAGGAGCTGCAGGCCTTAACGCCGGGCGCGAGTCTCGGACTCGTGTTCTGGGAGCCGCCGATAATCATGTTAGGGCTGGGATTCCTGTTTATCCTGCAATATTTGGGGGAGAGAGTGAAATGAACGACATACTTATCTACACGCTGACTGAAGTGCTGTTAGGGATACTGGTGCTCTGGAAGGCCTGTGGGTATATGGTCAATAAGAAGAAAATGGCCGTCTTCCTGCCGTTCTACTTTGTTGGGGCAACGCTACTTTTCCATGCAGGACTAACGTTCTACGAGGTCTATTTCAACTTGCTCTGGTTCGGCCTTGAGGCGACATATGTGCTGCTGATGGTGTGGATAGCCAAAACACTTGTGGGGGTAAACTATGCTGCTGGAAGATAGCTTCAGCATGTCTGTAATGTTCGTTGCAATGGGGCTGTTTTTGGTAGTCTTTGGCACGTTTTTGGTGGAGTGTAAGACAACCGCCCGCAGGGATCCACACAAGAAAGGCATAGCGAAGAAACTTCTTGTCTTCCTAGTGTTGGCCAATATCTATGTATTTACCGAACAGATCGTAGAGATTCAAGTTTCACCAATCTTATTACGGGTACATCTGCTGAATGTGGTCCTTGGTATAATCTTGCTTGCGCTGTTCTGCGTGTTTATATACAGAAACTTAACAGTTCACAGGGATATTGTCAAATTCAACACCCTCCTCGTCTGGCTCACCCTTATATTCGCGGCAACCGCGTTGGGAATGAGGCTCATCCAGGTAATAATGAGTGGTGAGTTTATGCCGGGCGACGTTTATTGTGTAACGCATTCCCTCGCCATATTGCTTTTCAGCATTTTCGGGAACTTGATGATACTTGATTTCATTATGAACAACCGTGAGCCGTTATATAGACCGGGTCCAAATAAGATAACCCGTTTAATCGTAAGTGGTGGCAAATGATGCGTATGAAAATGCTTGTGCCGGTCGTGATGGTATTGATTTTGGTAATGCCATCCGTCTATGCAATCTCAGTATCTGTGAGCGTTCCGGAAAAGTACCAGGAAATTGGCGTAGGTGGGACAATGTACTTCAAAGTCGACCTGCAAGACCCGCAGAACGCCGGACGGCATGACATAAGCCTGAGGTATGATGTCACGAAAGGGGAGAACATAATCGTCTCTTCGAAAGAGCTGAAAGCGATAGAGACACAGGCCTCTTTCCTCAGCTCCATCGCGATCCCGAGCAACGCGGACTCGGGCATCTACAACATAGTCGTCACGGTGAACGACAAGGAATCCGCTAGCGCCGCTTTCTATATCAAGGGCCTCAGCACGGAGAGCACGATAGACTTTTACATGGTGATCCTGTTCGCGATAGTCCTTATAGGCATACTGGCCCTTTATGAGATTGATAGGATAAGGAAGGATATCGAAAAACAGAGGGCTACGGGGCAGGTAAGAGTATAACTCATTGTTCGGCTAAAGAAAACGCTAAACTGGCATCAAGTCCATGCTCAGCTAGCGGACTCAGCTATGACACATACCCCAATCACAGGCAAATAAGCATGGGCGCCATAAACTTCATTTCCCATATAATTTAGATATCTAGGTACTTCCTCTGCATGCTCTTTAATATAGCCAACTTGGTCATATTTCTTCAAATCCGCTAGGCAGTCTTTTGCGCCTTCACTAGTAATAGTCTGTATCAAAACCCCTTTTTTGCCATTCTGGTCAACGAACTTTGATGCGCTTAGAAGCAATCCTGTATTATCGATAAGGTATACTTCAGTTGTCTCTTTTTCTTGATTTTCGGTCATAATCTCGCTTATCTTATTCAATTCTACGTCGAAAGCGATTCTTCCGATTATTTTATTCTTTTCCAAGTTATCATAAATAGGCCCAATAACGGCATAGTAATCTCCTTTTCTTAACGGGTCGTAATACCTTGTAAATATTGTATCTTGCCTCTTTTCTATAAAATAGGGGTGCTGGCTGTAATCTGTTCCGGGAAGATCCACGTCCCCCACCACAACAATTCCTTCTTTTGTTAAAACGCTTATCCCGGGAATTATGCCCTTGAGCTCGTTTATATGGTCCCTTGCCATGCCCATTTTTGATGAATCATTAGGGTACACAATAACATCTTTAAAAACATTCATTGAGCCCAAAAGCAATAATTCCTCTTTTTTTGATTCAAGAAACAGATTGACCTGCGCGGCTTTTTCGTCCGCTAGCAACTGGAGGCTTTCTTTATTGGCATCTGTTACCTGCATATTATAATAATTTATCAGCACAAGAAACAGCAAAATAAATAAAAGGATGAGACTCAGCAACAACCTCCTCTTATTTTTTATTATAAACAATCTCATCTTAAACTTTATCCCTTTTACTATCGCCTGTGATGCCTCTTGTTACGTTTGTAAGATGCAATAACTATACCAGGGCCTCTAATCAGGGTTTCAATTCTATTATGTCCTCATCTGGATAACTCTTGTTTCTGTAAATGGTATAGAAAAGGAAAGCGACAAATGCAATAACTACGCCTATGACATACGTCCATGTAGATTCCAATATCCCGGATGAGGCCGGTACGACTTTCTCCGTTATCTCGAACGCCTGCCTGAACTCATCTGTGACGTTCGTGTTGTATACCGTTTTCAACACGAGCGTGTATCTGCCCGCCTCCAGGGCCGAGCTTTCAAACGACTTTGCCAATAACTGCTCGGTCTCTACAGTCACGCTGCCTTTCTCGCTATAGACTGCCGCTCCTGATGCGTCTATTATGGTATATGTCAGGTCTACGCGCGTTGGCACCAGTCCGAAATTGTCAAAGCTCACTCTCGCATTGACTTTATCTGGTTTTTCAACAACCGCGCTATCCAATTCGAACGTTATATCGAACAACTTTTTAGGTATTTTGGATGCCGGTGTCTCCTGGCAGGTTCTCAATGTCTCTGGCTTTCCGTAGGTGCTTCCGCAGTTATTCTTCTCTTTACAGGTCCTTGCCTGTATCCCGCCGGCGCAGGCGCTCCATTCTCCGCACCCCCAATCGAATTTCTTATCGTATGTGCACACGCCTCCGCCTCCACCGCCGCTGCTTGCTGCTGCAGCAATTGCGCATGATGACCTACAGATGTTGTCGCTGCAGCACACCAGCGAGCCAGAGCAGCCTGAATTAGACCAGCTATACCCTGCGGTGCATGCCGCCCCTTCCGCGGAGCGGGTCATGGTCAGGTTCTTATGCGTGACTGAAAAGGAGGTGAAATTGCTGGTGGTTTCATTTACAGACACGCCGTTTACCTTAAAAGAAACGGTGCTTCCGTCAGCGCCTTCTGCGGTTGCCACATAATAGGCTATGGCATTAGAAGTCACTATTTTGTTTAAAACCCCGTTCACATAGACCAATATTGATGCATTAGTCGCATTGTCCCCGTTAACGAAGACATAGCCTTCGAAACGGGCAGGGTCTGTTGTCGGAAACAGCGTTGCCTGTGCGATTCCTGTCAATAGGACAAGCATCCATCCCAACGCAAATAAGTGCATTTTCATATACATCCCGTGCCACTGGTAATCATACCGGCGTCTACACATTGTGCCTGATTGATTTGCCTGATGCGTTGTCTTTCAACTGCACCTGGTAGTACGAGAGGGTGCTGAGGCTCATGTCGTAATCCTCGGTTGAAAGATCGTATGAATCCCAGCTGTTCGCATTAGAGTCCCATCTCCAGACTATGCCGTTGAGCAAGCCGGCTGTTGTCAACCGTTCATTCCCAGGCCCTGCGGTCGAGTTAAAGAACGCGGAAAGGTTCTTGCTGGAGAGTCCGGTTGCATTGCGCAGCTGGAAGCTTGAGACGAAAAATCCTGGGAACGTGGTCGTGAAGCCGACGCCGTTCCCTGGGATGTCAATTACATACGTGCCAAGCACCCTGACAAGCACATCCTCTGATTTGCTAAAGCCGTATGCTGTCTGAACACACGTGACGCGGTATACGTTAAGTCCCGTGATGTATGCTGTCACGCTTGCGGTGTGGGCTGTGCCCGCGCCAGTCATTCCATTGCCGGTGGTTCCTGCAAAAATGTCCTCATAAGTGCAGGTTGCCGCGGAACTCGTTGTAACGCTCAATGTGAACGTCCTATCATTTGGAAGGTTTCCGGTCGAGTCCGTTATGCTAAACGCTATGAACGCATCCAGTCTGTCTGAAAGCATCGTTATATTCGAGAGCAGGATCACTACCGATGCATTCAAGGTGTCAAGTCTTCCGCTCAGGGTGGTGTTCGTGCCTGCTGTGAAAGTGTACAGGGAAGTGATATTTGACGTGACATTGGCCAGCACGGCATTGATCAGGGTGACATTGCCCTGCAATAGTATTATTGACTCGTTCATGTTGTCTACTCTGCCGGTCAATGCAGCTACATCTGCCTGGACTCCGATCAAAGTAGCGTTCAAGGTGTCAATGCGCGCAGTCGCTAAGATTATGAACGCATCCAGTCTGTCTGAAAGCATCGTTATATTCGAGAGCAGGATCACTACCGATGCATTCAAGGTGTCAAGTCTTCCGCTCAGGGTGGTGTTCGTGCCTGCTGTGAAAGTGTACAGGGAA
>Ga0315279_10001665_pt1 | contig 36338 bp, 36 predicted proteins | sample YL17G06_20_MG_FD_203694 | JGI IMG/M metagenome (GOLD analysis project Ga0315279, IMG submission 203694) | Sediment microbial communities from Yellowstone Lake, YNP, Wyoming, USA - YL17G06_20 | ecosystem: Environmental > Aquatic > Freshwater > Lake > Sediment | place: USA: Wyoming | collected...
TTTCCATTGATGCCAAAACCTTGGACTTTCGTGTTCAGTTCCACGACGGTCTGGGTCATCAGTTACGCCAACAGTCCAAGTCGAATAAGAAGTCGTAGCGACTGTGCGTTGAATGGCATCGTGTATCTCGGATTCGTTCATAGCGCATCAATAGTGGTAATACTTTGTTAGAATTTATATTTTTTGGGTATTCCACGTGTGATCCTTTCTTGGAAAAGTAAATTATGCTAAGCCCCTTTGGTTAGCATGTTGCCCTCTCAATCATTCAAGCCCCTAAGAGTCAACAGAGCCGTTGCTCGTTTTCTTTATAAGGTTCACTCAAGTCCGCTGCATTGTCAGCGATCTGTCATCGTCTTTATTCGGACAAGAAGACTCACTTTTCCTCATGTATTGCTTAAGTGCGCTTTCTATTTCTTCGCTTATTCTTCTTGCTGAGCCTGTCTTGTCTATGACGAATTCTGTCCATTCCTCGAGAGCGGAGACGTTGTCACATTTCCTTCTTTTTGAATCAATGAGATGCGCAAGTATTTTAACTACGTGCATTCAAACTTGAGCGTGTCTTTCCTCAATTGAGTATGTCGTGGTTTGATGTTGAAGGCGATTCTAGTTATCTCGGATGGAATGGCTGACAGACTGATAAAAGAGTTAGATTGGAAAACACCCTTAGAAGCGGCCCAAAAACCTTCACTAAACCAAATAGCCAAAACAGGAATATGCGGCATACTTGACCCAATATCTCCTGGTGTTCCTCCTGGAAGTGACACCGCCACACTTGCACTATTGGGTTACGACGCATTGAAAGTTTATTCTGGAAGAGGCGCCTTGGAAGCCCTAGGCTCAGGAGTGAACGTTCTGCCAGGCGACGTTGCCTTCAGATGCAACTTTGCAACCGCAAACGAGAAAGGGGTTGTCTTAGACAGGCGGGCAGGCAGAATCGCAAATGAAGATGCCACTAAACTTGCCGGCAGCCTGCAGAAAATCAAGCTCAAGAAACCTGCAAACGCTGAATTCCTCTTTAGAAACACGATTCAACACCGCACCGTCCTCAGCATCCGAGGACCAAAACTCTCTATAGCCGTCAGCAACTCAGACCCAGGAAAAAACGGAGAAAAACCTCAAGAAATAAAACCCTTAGACAACACGTCAGAAGCGAAGCTCACTGCCCGAATAGTGAATGACCTGCTGCACGACTTTCATAAAACCCTCAGGAACCACCCCGTTAACGTGGAAAGAGCCAAACACGATTTACCACAAGCAAACACAGTCCTGTGCAGAGGAGCAGGCACAATTCCCAACATAAAACCGCTTTCACAAGTATTCGGCATCCGAGCCACATGCATTGCCGCTGCGCCACTGGTTAAAGGCGTCTGCAAAGCCGCTGGAATAAGAATAGTCGATGTCAAAGGAGCAACAGGAACCCCTCAAACCAATTATATGGCAAAAGCCAAAGCAATTGTTCAAGCTCTAAAAAACAGTGACTTCGCGCTCTTGCACGTGAAGGCAGCGGATGTTGTCAGCCACGACGGAAAAGCACGACAGAAAGTCGAAGTAATCGAGAAAATCGACGACATGCTAGGCTACCTGCTAGACCACGTTGACTTAGGCTCCACGTACTTGGCTGTAACCGCTGACCACACAACCTCCATAGTCACTGGCAACCACGAGGGCGACCCAGTACCCATCGCCATAACAGGACCATACATACGCTGCGACAGTGTCATGGAATACGACGAAAGATCCTGTGCCAAGGGTGGGCTTAACAGAATAAGAGGTGTGGATCTAATGCCTATTCTGATGAACCTCATTGGAAAGACAGGCAAGTTTGGAGCATGAACTGTCACTGAACTTGCACGAGCCGCCACTCTCTGTAATCTGTGACGACTCTGCCATAGCCTCTAAGCATTTCGTCTGTTTCTGCGTCACCTGTGTCCACTCTTAGGACCTTTCCTTCTATGCTCTCAAGTTTGCTCTTGGTTGCCACAACGAGTATCCGTTCTCGGCCAACACGTTTCACGATTTGCGGACTTATCTGCTGGTTTCCCCTGCCAAGCAGTATTCCCTGATGTCCGATTGGCGAAAGAATAATCCAAGTGTTCTCCCAATCCTCGACTTCTTTCAGAATCCTGTTCTCGTCCACGTCAAGCGTGACCTTTCCATTCTTGTAAATATCCACGCCTAGAACTGTTTTGTCTATTTTGAGCAGTTCCGCAATCCTCTTGACAGTTGTTCCTGGCCCAAGAATCCAAGTCGAACCTGCAGGCATTTCCTCCACGACGAACCGTGCAATCGCCATTTGATTGTCCATCTCGTCAACTGTTTCAGGGCTCACTTGCTTGCTTCCTTGAATGTGAGCCTGTAGAAATGGGCCTTTCAAGAAACCATAGAGCTTGACGCTGAAAGTGTCGTCTCGAATGGCTTCTTCGTCGGCGTCCATGATTTCAAGTTCTTCCACCTCAGCTTGGTTCTGGGCGAATCCTAGAACGACATCGACAGCGTCTGAAGGATTTATGGCAAAAATGCCGCTGTACATTTTCACTCCAGATGGGATTCCTAACACTAACGCTTCTGTGCCGCTGCGAATGGCGTCGAAAACATCCTTGGCTGTGCCATCGCCGCCAACGAAGACTATCAAGTCCACCCTCGCCTCAGTCAACAGCCTGACAGCTGTTTTTGTGTCTTCGGCGCTGGTTTCCTTTCCGATTTTCATGGGCAAGATCTGAGCTAGGAAGCCTGCAGTTCTAGTTTCTTCTTCACCCATGATTCCTGGGCAGACAAAGATGTCGATCTTTACGCCATTCGTGTTTTCTTTCAGTTTCCGCAGAAACTCAAGCGCCCTTGCTGGAGCGATTGGTTTTGCTCCTTTGTCGATTGCTTCCTTTAGAACGTTATCCGTTCCTTTCAGCCCGACTTTTCCTCCCATTCCTGCGATCGGGTTCACTATGAAACCTAGCTTCATGCCTTTATCATTAGGAGAATCTGCTGGATTGGCTATTAACTATTTCAGTGAAGCTCAATCTGATACTGCGTGAAGGGTTGGAATCCTTGCGAGAGCTACGCTTTGAAGGCGTGCTTTCTCGGAAAACTCTTATATCTCGAATTCTGGAATTTCGTTCTCCATTGAAAAGGTGCCTATTGTGCCGATTGGGGAAATGAAGAGAATTATGGTTACTGGGGCCACTGGGCAGATCGGTTCTGAACTGGTAATGGAATTGCGGAAGAAATATGGTGGTGAGAGTGTTGTTGCCGTTGGACACAGCCGAAAACCAGGCGAGAATCTGCTCAAGTCTGGTCCTTTCGAGTCGATTGATGTTGCTGACAAGGCGAGCATCGAGAAAATCATGGACAAGTACGATATTGACACGATCTATCATATGGCAGCTCTTCTTTCTGCAACGGGGGAACAGAAGCCGCAGCTTGCTTGGAACGTGAACATGAACAGCCTCTATCATGTACTTGAAATTGCCCGAGAGCAAGGGCTGGTGAGGGTCTTCTGGCCAAGTTCTATCGCCGTATTTGGGCCAACATCACCCCGTGTTGGCACGCCTCAAAACACGATTTTGATTCCTGAAACGATGTATGGCGTCACAAAGGCTGCAGGAGAGCTGTTGTGCAACTACTATTATCTGAAGTTCGGTGTTGATGTTCGAAGTGTTCGGTATCCTGGGATCATAAGCAGCGAGACGCCGCCAGGCGGAGGGACAACCGACTATGCCGTGGAGATATTTTATGACGCTATCAAGAAGAAGAGTTACAGTTGTTTCTTGAAAGAAGATAGCACTTTACCGATGATGTACATGCCTGATTGCCTGAAGGCAACCGTAGACTTGATGGAAGCTGATTCCGCGAAGATCAAGTGTCGCACAAGCTACAATTTGGCTGCAATAAGCTTCTCTGCGGGCCAATTGGTTGCAGAGATAAAGAAGCATATTCCGCAGTTCAGATGCGAGTACAAGCCTGATTTCAGACAGAAGATCGCAGATTCATGGCCAATGACGATAGATGATAGTCTTGCGAGAAAGGATTGGGGCTGGAGACCAGCCTATGACTTGGCTGGAATGACCAAGGATATGCTGGAAAAACTGTCAAGACGCCACGCGGAAGGTAAGCTGTAGATTTCTCGCGTTTGTCTTTCTTATCCTTTGCGGGAAAGGATTTAAAAGAGTGAGCTAATTTCTAGGGAAAGAGAGGTATGGTAAAAGTGCGGAATCCCACGTCATTCTTACGAAATGAGTATCAGGAACTTGTGAAGAGCGAGCTCGATTGGAAGCTTCGGATTCTCCAAGGACCGAGCACTCCATGGTGTGTCGTTGACGGAAAGAAGGTTCTCATGTTCTGTTCCAACAACTATCTAGGGTTAAGTAATCATCCCAAACTCAAAGAGGCGGCAGCCAAAGCGGTTCAAACTCACGGTGCCGGCTCTGGATCAGTGCGTCCAATAGCTGGAACCATGGACATTCACATGGAGCTTGAGAAAAGGTTGGCAAAGTTCAAGCATGCTGAGGCTTCGCTGGTTTACCAGACGGGTTTTGCGGCCAACGCGGGATTGATTCCCCAGCTGGCAGGTAAGGAAGATTTGATAATAAGCGACGAGCTTAACCATGGTAGCATAATCGACGGCGTAAGGCTTGCACACGCCGAAAGAGCTGTCTACAAGCATTCGGACGTTGGCGACTTGCATCGTGTTCTTGAAGAAGCGGAAAAGCACAATCCACCTTATAGGCGGATCTTGATAATAACCGACGGCGTTTTTTCAATGGATGGCGATGTAGCCCCTCTTGATGGGGTTGCAGAGGCAGCAGCAGAGCATGGCGCCATGGTTTACGTGGACGACGCTCACGGCGAAGGGGTCCTCGGCGAAGGCGGAAGAGGTATAGTTTCGCATTTCAAGCTGAGCCGAGATAAGGTGCATGTGGAAATGGGAACGTTTTCAAAGGCGTTCGGTGTGGTCGGCGGGCACGTTTCAGGCTCTCAAGATCTGGTCAACTTTGCCTATAACAAGTCTCGAACATGGCTTCTGAGTGGGTCGCATCCGCCTGCAGTTGCTGCCGCATGTCTGGCGGCGGTTGACGTTTTGGAAAAGGAGCCGCAGCACGTGCGAAAACTGTGGGAGAACACGGGTTACTTTAAGAAGGCTATGAGAGACTTGGGCTTCAACATTGGCAACAGCACGACTCCTATCACGCCTGTAATAGTAGGCGAGAGTGGAGTGGCAAAGAAGCTGAGCGTAAGGCTTTTCGAGGAAGGTGTGTTCGCGTTGCCCATAGTGTTCCCGATGGTTGCAAGGGACAAGGCGCGCATCAGGACTATAATGAACGCTGCTTTGAAGAAAGAAGACTTGGACTTCGCAATTGGTGCATTCGAGAAGATCGGGAAAGAACTGCACATAGTCTAGCCTTCTTTTGTTTTCCGTCTTCTTCTTTCTGGCCTTGTCGTAATGTTCTAGGTGGCGAAAAAACCGAATTGTTCATATCTCAAGGAGACTTGAATTCTACTCGAGGCTGGTATCGCCAGTGGTTTTCTATGGCCTTGTTCTTTGGCCTTTTCGGGTTTGGCTTTTTCTGAAAAGTTGGGGTGCGTAGAATTATGCTAGCGGAGGCCGCCTCTGTCGCTTATTGGTCTTTCTCCAACTGATTCAAAAATTGTGTCTTTGTTTCCCTTTGCAGAGAGAACGTCGTTTTTGAGTTTCTTTATGTCGAAGGGGCAGTTTTTGGAGATTTTTTCGATGAGTCTTTGCAAGTCGTCCTTAGTGAAGCCGCAGCTTGTTACCAGCTCTTCGATGACTTCTTTTGAGGTTCTTGAGTCACCGTGGCAGCTTTCGCTTAGTTCTTCCAGTGCGGATGCCAGATATTTCGAGCTCATTCCGCATTGGGAGCTTAGTTTTTCAGCCCACTTTTTCTGTTCACTCAAATCCTGACACTTCCTGGTGCGAATGTCGTATAAAGTAGAATGTTTCGTTATTTAAACATTATAGTCTTCGTTGCTTAGCGAGCGTTTGATGTGTGGCGCAGACTTTTTTTGATCCTTCGAATGGCAATGGTTGCTGTTGCTGAAGCTAGGAGCGTCAAAAGAACTGCTGTCAGAGTGAGTTTGGGTATTATGATTATCTGGGGTTGTGAGTGTTGATAGGTGAAGTACAAGCATGTGTTCTCTATGTCTGTCCAGTTTCCTGATTCTAATGGCGGGTCGTTGTCGACCAGTATTGCGGAGTGATTTTGCCACATGTCTTGGATTATAATCCTTTGTGCAGTTGCGCTCTAGAAGAGTACTTCACCGTCTCTGCTAGCTTCTTAGAAGGCTTAGCCTCACAGGATTCTCAATGGCGTAGCCTTTCCAGAGCTTTGTCAACATCCTCCAGCCCGAGATTTCTGAGCGTTTCGGTTTCTGGCACGCCGTTTTTGTCCCATCCTGCTTCTTGGTAATATTTCTTGATATCTTCGTGAACCTTGGTTTTGTCTGCAGCTTTTCCTTTGTATGGTCCGTTGGGCAACGGCTCGTAGAATCTGGGTGGGTTGTCATCATGCATGTTTGGTTTCCATGTTGCGTCTGGTCCGCCAAGCAGTAGCATTGCCCTCTGCAGCTGTAGTATCCTGAAGGCTTTGGTCTTTGCCCAGTCTTCTGGCGTCAGTTCGATGCCTGTTACTGCTTTGTAGAAGTCGAATCTTACTTTGTGTGATATTCCGAAGCTGTTGAAGTTGCAGTAGACGCCTGAGTCGTTGAAGATTTCCCACACTTCGCTTCCAGATCCATCAATCGGCAAGCCAGTTGTTGATGTGTGATCTCCGCCCTGCACTGAGCATGCGTAGGAGATTCTTTCTGGATAGTCTTTTTCACTGCGGATTCCGTGAGCGCCGATGCTTATACCTTTGGCTTGAATTGCGTACTTGAGCAGGTCCGTCTTTTTTGTTTCGCCGAGCTTCAGTGCTGCTCGGTAGGTCCCTTCAGCCAGTAGGTCTCCTATGCCTTCTCTATACGCGATTTTCTTTGCCAATGCGGCAAAAGCGGCGGTGTTGCCCCACTTAAGATCTATGCCATCCAAGTCTTTTTTCGTTAGTATTCTTCTTTGATAGAGTTCAGCGGCAAAGCCTAGCACGTTTCCCGTCTGTATCCCGCACAGACCCAGATCGTCTATAACCGATGCAAGATAGACGTTTTCTTCTGGCGTGAAAACCCCGAGATTCGGACCCAGATATGCTTGCAGCTCGTAGTCCGGATTGTCTGTTATGGCGCCTCTGAATTTTCCAGTCTTGACCATTGCAACCTTAAGGCAGCACGTTGGGCACCCGAAGTCGCTCCAAGACTGCTTGACCCAGACTCTGTCCTCGAACTTGTCGACGCCGAAGCTTCTCTCGTTGTGCCATTCGTCTTGCCAGTTGCGCACGGGTTCAGAGCTGAATATTGCGCCAACTTCGTAGCCAGCTGAGCCGGTTCCCCAGCGCCTCCATAATTCGTTTTCATAAGCATTATCATTCACTACTTTGATCAGGCGTTTCACTTTTCTGATGTCAGCAACTTCTGGAAGCGGTCCAGTTCCTTTTACGGCTATTGCTTTGAGCTTCTTGGAACCCATAACAGCGCCGTAGCCGCCGTATCCTGCAGCATGAGTCCACTTTGCAGTGACAGCAGCTGTGCGCACCTTGTTCTCACCAGCTGGACCAATGTACAAGAGTGCAGGTTCTTTCCATTCGCCATACAGGGGATAGCGTCTCTTGAAGAGTTCTCTGCATTCTTTCGTGAGCACCTTGACCGTCTGCTTCGCATCTCTACCCCAAACGTGGCTTGCATCTCTCAGCTCGATGTCATAATCCTTAATGAGCAAGTAGACGGGCTTCTCTGATTCACCGGTCACTATTATGCCGTCGTAGCCAGCACATCGTAGCTCAACACCGAATTCGCCGCCTACAGTTGAACCCACGATTCCGTTGCTCTGGGGGGACTTGCCGGAAACGCAGATTCTTCCTCCTGGGAAATATCCTGTTAAGGGGCCAGTTAGGAATAGAAGCACGTTTTCTGATCCCAGCGGGTCTACTTTCTCCCATTTGTGGCCAAGTCTGTCCCAGAGGATTTTCGCTGTCAAGCCTCGGCCGCCAATGTAATCTTTTAGAATCGCATCATCAAACTTCACGTCTCTGATTTTCCTTGTTGAAAGGTCGACTTCCAAGAATTTTCCCGCATAACCTAAGATCACAGGTATTCCTCTCCTTGCTCGCCGTAGAATTTAGCAGCCAAGTCTTTCGTCAATTCCTCTGGTGTGCGGGCATAGAGCTTGAATGAAATGTTTCTTCTGGCTACTTTCGTCAGCGCATTCCATTTTCCTTCTTGACAGACTTTGACGCATTGCGGATCGCCTTTGCACAGGTCGCAGATTAGAGCATACTTTTCAGTTGGGTGCATATGAGGGATTCTTCCCGGGCAAGCGATTATGCATTTCCCGCAAGCTATGCAGGCTGTAGTTTTCACTACGACCGCACCTGTTCTCTTGTTTATTGACAAGGCTTTTTCTGGGCATGCTTCAACGCACGGATAGTCCTCACATTGAGCGCATAAGTGCGGAAACTCGAGTCCCGGCACAAGCATGAAAACCCTGACTCTTGAGGCTTCTGGCCATATGCGTTTTTCATGGGTAAGTGAGCACGCGATTTCGCATTTTCTGCATCCGCTGCATCTCGAAAGCTCTCTTGCAATCCAAATTGGCTCTTTCTTGACTGGCAACTTCAGGCTCCTCTCAAAACGTTGTGGCTTTTCCTAGGGTTTTCTTGGATTTAAATCTGATGATGATTACGATAATGCCTTTAAGCACAAGCTGACAGATTGTGGTAAGATAGGCGTGCAACTTTCAGGTCGGGATTGCTGGATTGGCAATGTGGTATGAGCTTCTGAGTCTTCTGGGTTCTTCTTTTATTCTGAATCTCATACCTTTCGCCGGTCCCTCAAATCTTCTCATCGCATCAAACGCTGCCTTGCTCGTTGATTCTGATCCTTTTACGATAGGGTTTCTTGTGGCCTTGGGTTCAGCCGCTGCAAAGTTCATTCATTACATAGTCACCTTCTTCATTAGTGGCCATATCGGCAAGGAGCGCAGAGAGCGTCTTGATGCTGTGGGATCGAAGTATGGGCGCTGGGCTCCTTTGGCCCTCTTCGCAGTAGCAGCCACGCCGCTTCCGGATGAACCTGTTGTCATACCACTAGGCCTTCTGAAGTACAATCCCATTAAGTTCTTCTTGTCGTTCTTTGGAGGGAAGCTCTTGATAACCATCGCTGGCGCTTACTTTGCTGAGGCTGGTGAAGCGTTACTTTCGCCTTGGTTGACTCAGGAAGCTTTGATAGTCATTTCAATCGTTTTCACTATCGCTTTTACTATACTGTTGTTGAAGGTAGATGTAGTGAAGCTCGCCGAGAAGGTTCTCAAGAGAAAAATCGCTTGAACGGCTTTTCTTTGTTTTGTTTGAAGGACTGACATCCATTGCTCTTGCTTCGGAGATGACTAAGGGTCGTCTTAAGTTAAAATACTCAATCTGACAGAACAATCACAAGACAATTGGAGATCCGGCGTGATATGCGGATTATCGCTGACTTGCATATTCATAGTCGATACAGTCGAGCGACAAGCGAAAGAATGTGCACTGAGGAAATTGCGCGCTTTGCCAAAATCAAGGGCTTGAATCTTGTAGGTACTGGCGATTTCACACATCCTACATGGCTGCAAGAGTTGAGACGCGACCTCGTTCTGGACTCGGACTCAGGTTTGTACAAGTTGGCTAAAGGCACAGAGTCACCCGTCTATTTCATGGCGACAACTGAGGTCAGCACCATATTCACCTTTGAGGTTGAAGTCAAAAAGGTTCACCATGTCATCATGGCGCCAACTCTGGAAGCCGCTGCTCAGATCAATGACAGACTTGCTCGTTATGGCAATCTGGCATCGGATGGCAGACCAACGCTGAGTATGAGTGCGCCGCATTTGGTTGAAGAAGTCATGGAAGTTTCAAAGGAGAACATGGTGTTTCCAGCTCATGCTTGGACCCCTTGGTTCAGCATCTTCGGCGCATTCAGCGGGTTCAATAGTGTTGAAGACTGCTATCAGGACATGACGAAGTACATCTACGCCTTGGAGACTGGGCTCTCCTCAGATCCGCCGATGAACTGGCGTTTGAGCAAGCTTGACCGTTACACTCTGGTTTCCAACAGTGACAGCCACAGTTTCTGGCCTTGGCGCATGGGCAGGGAGGCCAACGTGTTTGAGCTTGAGAGACCGAGCTATCGCAACCTTGTGGATGCTATTCGCTCGAAGGATGCGAATCGGTTCAAGTTCACGATTGAAACTGATCCTGCTTATGGCAAGTATCATTGGACTGGACACAGAAATTGCAAGGTTTCACTTTCTCCGAGGGAGGCAATCAAGTTTGGAAATGTCTGTCCTGTCTGCCGCCGAAAGCTTACCAAAGGCGTTGAACAACGCGTTGAGGAGCTGGCGGATCGACCAGCGGATTTTGTTCCTGAGAATAGCATAGGTTTCAGACGGCTGCTTCCTTTGTCCGAGATCATTTCAACGGTGCTTGGTGTTGAATCTCCAGCCGTTCAAAGGGTGTGGGTTATCTATAATCAGTTGATTGGAAAGTTCGGCGACGAGTACAGCGTGTTGATGGATGCTCCGAGGGAGGCCTTAGGGGCTGTCGTTGATGAAGCGGTTGCGGATGCGATCCTCAGGGTTAGGGAAGGAAGGATTAAGGTGACGCCTGGGTACGACGGGGTCTACGGGCAACTGGTGTTGTCAGAAACTGATTCTGATGTGAAATCTGTTCCTGAAAGAGTTCAACAGCTGAACCTTTCTGATTTTATGTGATGACGGTGTTCATGGGTTCTGACGTGTAGCTGTGTTAAGCAGATCTACGATAAGCCTTATTAAGTCGCAATATGTCAGATACTGTTCTGCGGGGAACGTAATGCAAGCTCTACTCCAACAGCAAATCGAGAGAGATGACGGGAAAATCTCTCGAATTATAAACCGTGTCCTGAAGCAAGTCTTCGGCGAAGAGGCTACTCATTTAATATTCAAGCACTTGGAGCACAACTATTCGCTGAAGCCGAATCAAATAGCCGAAAGAATAGATGTGTTTGCCAAAGGGCTCGAGAGTTTCCTGAACTCTGGTGCTTATGTTGTTGAGCGGAAGATTCTGGAAGACATTTACTCAAGCTATGGTCTGTTGCGAAGGCTTGAGCTTGAAAAGTCACAGGATGACTCAGATTTCGTGGGTCAAATAAGGTCGCTTATGCAAAGAGCCTGATCTCCCCTCTTCCCCCGCCCATTCTATTCCACCACTGATGGCTCGCTGTTCCTTCAGCTCAAGGCAAACTCTGTTCCCAAAAAGAGTAAACGCATGATTCGTGAGACTCGCCATTCTTCGATTGTGTAAGCGCAACAACCGCAATCCCCACAGCTTTCTCTGCCGTAGAGGTTTGTGACGCTTCTTTTCTTTCAGAAAACAAACCACAATGATTTTAGGGAGCCCTCTCGATTAGAGTTCAATCCAAAACTGGCGCACTAGAAGAGGGCACCCTTGAAAGGCGTTTTATGCAAAGCTATAGATGCTGGAGTCAAGTCTGGCGCAGAGTATGTCGAGGTTCGTGCTCAGAAGCTCTTCACAACCATGCTGACAATCAAGGAGGATAGGGTTGAGGCGGCGAAACATGGAATCGAAGAAGGCACTGCAATTCGAGTACTTGTGAAAGGTTCTTGGGGTTTTGCGTCAATTGGAGCGCCAAATACTGAAACATTGATTGAAGCGGTCTTGGACTCTTGCAAGATGGCGAAAGCCGCAAGTTCAAGACTGAAGGATCCAATAAGACTTGATGAGACCAAGGCGGTTGAAGACAAAGTGGTGCTCAATCCGCGGAAGCACCCTTCAGAAATATCCATAGAGGATAAGATAAGAACGACGCTGGACATGAGCAATGCTGCTATGGCTTATGATGGTCGCGTCAGGAATTGCACGGTAGACTATCTTGACTTGAGTGGGACCAACTTCTTCATGAATAATGCTGGCACATACATTGAACAGGACAAGCTGTATGTTTGGTCAAGAGTGGCCGCCACTGCTTCAGAAGCTGGTGTCTTCACTTTCAGCCGGGAAGAAATAGGTTCCACTGCAGGTTACGAAGTGTTCGATGTTGAGGATCCCAAAAAGGTCGGTGAAACGGTTGCGAAACGAGCAGTTGAGCAGTTAAGCGCCAAGCCTCCAAGGGGCGGTGTTTTTCCCGTGATTCTCGGTCCCCGTGTGGTCGGCACCTTTGCTCATGAGGCATTTGGACACTTGGCTGAAGCGGATCTGACATTGAGCGGTTCAGTTTTGGTTGACAAGCTTGGAAAGAAAATAGCTTCTGATGCAGTCACTCTTTATGACGATGGCACTATAGCGGATGCGTTTGGTTCTTTCAAGTATGATGATGAAGGGATTCCCGCACAGAAGACGCAACTCATCAGAGATGGCGTCGTCGTCAGTTTGATGCATAATCTTGAAACCGCGCACAAGTTCAACGTCAAGCCAACCGGCAACGCAAGAGCCGAGGATTTTCGCGTTGAGCCGATTATCCGTATGCGCAATACGTTCTTGGAGCCGAAGGATTACTGTTTTGAGGATTTGATTGAGGGCATAAGGTTTGGCTACTATCTTAGAAGTGTCAGAGGCGGCCAGGCCAATGTGGACGGCACGTTCCAGGTTGGCATTGAAGAGGCATATGAAATAGTTGACGGGGAATTGGGCAAGTCGTTGCGTGACGTTTCCATTAGTGGCAACACTCTTGATACTTTGCTTAAGGTGGATGCTGTCGGGAAAGACCTTGAATTGTCGCCGGGCAGGTGTGGAAAGGGTCAGACAGCTTTCGTCTGCGATGGCGGCCCCCACATTAGGGTAAAGGAGATGTTGGTCGGTGGTAGCGCCTAGTCGGGAAGAACTGCTCGACCTGTCGGAGAACGCGATCAGTTTTGCATTGAAGAAAGGTGCCGATGAAGCTGAGGCTATAGCGTATCGAGGATCAACAACTTCTATCGGCATTGAGCGAGGGCAGATCGCCAAAACGTCCAGAACGGTCGATCTTGGGTTGGGGATAAGAACAATCATAGGCAAGGCTGTCGGCTTTGCGTACACAAACATTCTGGGCAGCAGAACAGCGATTGAAGACGCAATTCTGAAGTCCTTAAGTTCTGCTAGAGCCAGCAAACCAGATAAAGAGTGGCAAGGTCTTCCTGCCAAGAGATCATTCGCGTCTGTGGAAAACGTCTATGATAAGAGAATTGTTGAACTTGAATCTGAGGATCTTGTTAAGATCGCTTCGGTCATGCTGGATGCTGCTATAGCAACTGATAGTCGGGCAAATCCTGTGGAGGGAGGGGTGAATGCCTCATGCTCTTCCGTTGCAGTTGCAAACTCGAATGGTGTCGTAGGCTTTGAACTCGGGACAATTGTTGAGTGCGGTTTGGTGACTGTGGGTAACGACGCAGGTGATGTGACGCCGGTTTGTTTCGAGTTTAACTCCGAAAGAAGCTTTGACATTGATCCTGAGTGGGTGGGCAAAGAGGCCGCGCGGCTGGCTGTTTCCGCCTTGAAAGCTAAGAATGTTGAGACGAAGACCTGCAAAGTCATATTCACTCAGACTGCTTTGCAGGAGCTTCTGTATTTCACTCTGATAAATGCGGTTAGGGCGGATTTTGTGCAAAGAGATCAATCAGTCTTCAAGGGCAAGATAGGTGAAAAGTTGGCTTCTGAGACTATTACTATTAATGACGATGGCTTACTTGATGGGGGACTCCGGACAAGCAGGTTTGATGCTGAAGGCGTTCCGCAGCAAAGGACTCCGATAATGGAGAAGGGCATTCTACGGGGCTTTATCTATGATAACTATACTGCCAAGAAAGAGGGGAAAGAAAGTACAGGAAATGCCGCAAGAATGTGGTATTTGTCGACTCCAACGGTAGAGGCAACAAACTTTCACATTCTGGGCGGAAATAGGTCGCCAGAAAAACTTGTCGATGAAGTTGACGATGGGCTCATTGTGTATCTTTTGCAGGGGGCTCACAGCAGTAACCCGGCGAGTGGTGATTTCTCTGTTGTTGCCACTCCAGCGTGGAAAATCGAGAAAGGCGAAGTTGTCTATGCCGCCAAGAACGTGATGTTGGTCGGAAACGTCTTTCAGATGCTAAAAAATGTTATGGCGTTGGCCAATAATGAGCGAAAGTTGAGTCAGTTGGTAGCGCCTTGGATGCTCGTGGAAAACGTTAAAGTCATAGGAAAATAAATAACGTAGACCTTCGTTAATGGCTAGGAAGAGGCGAAAGATTTGGCGGTAGGCAACCTCAAAGAGTACTTGCTAAAGTATAACACGCCCCGCAGAATAATCCAGATGCTGTCTTTCATATTCTTCAGCGCGATAATTCTCAATTTGGGCGCGTTGCCGCTTGCTCTTCCTGTTTTGTGGACGTGGGGGCTTCCGCAAAACACGGTTGGAGACGCCTTCACAGCGATACAGTTCTCGTTCTATGAAGCTGTATTTCCATGGCTTGCTTTTGCCTCGTTTTTGCTTGTAGGCGTGTTTATTGGCAAGTCTCTCTGCGGGTGGGTTTGTCCTTTCGGTTTCGTTCAAGACTTGATAGGGTTCATCAAACGCAAGAAGAAGGATTTTTCGCCGAGGACTCACGATAGTCTCGTTTATGGGAAATATCTCACCTTGGGTCTTGCTCTGTTCATCAGTGGCACTTTTGCAGTCACGAAGGTGTTGGAGGTCAGCAAGAACTACGAGTCAGCCTTGGGCATTTTCACAAAGGCGCCGTTCACGACTCTTAGCCCTAGCGAAACATTGTTTGGGACTCTGCCGAGAATGATTTTGGGTTTCCGTTATGCCATGTTTGAGAAACCCGCCATGGAAGTCATAGCCGGACTTGCAGGTTTGTCCGCTCTTTTCTGGGCGCAGTTCGTGATCATGATTCTAGTGCTAGTGTTCGTGGCTCTGATTCCACGGAGCTTTTGCAGGTACATATGTCCCCATGGAGCAATTATGGCGGTTTTGAACAGGTTCAGTTTTCTGGGTTTGCGCAGAGACCCGGTGAAATGTGCCAAGGGCAGATGCGGCATGTGCGTTGAGGTCTGTCCAATGCGTGTGCCGATAACCGATCTGCCGTGGGAGAAGTTCAGCCATCCAGAATGCATTTACTGCATGAAATGCGCAGACGCATGCAAGGATAAGGCAATTAGACTGAAATATCCATAAGCCTTCTGATGCGCTCGGGGAGATTCTGACCCCGCTTGTATGTAGCTGCAGAAAGAAGCTGTTTTGTCCAAAATGCGGACGGATAAAAAGCGAAAATGAAAGTCGAACTGCTATTAGTGATAAGCAGGTGGAGATAGCGCGCTTCCTGCGCGCACGCACGCTGTGTGTGGTGGTATAGGTAGGCGTAGGAGAAGGGGTGCAGGTGGGCTAAGGTCGTAGTAGTGAGTGGTTGTGGTCGGTTAGGTGGTAAAGTCTAGCCCACCAACCGAGAAACCGATTAAGCCCCGATAACGATTTTTGCTACTTTTGTGCTGCAACAAAGATGAAGCCACTGACACGGTTTATCTGGTTGCCATATTTCTTTTGTACTCTTTCCTGAAAAACCTCAAATCCTCGCTGAAATTCTCTATCGCCGAACAGTGTCAAGGTTGAGGTATACTTGTTCCTTACTCTTTCCAGATATTTGTGCGTTGGTGTGCTTTCAAAACGGTGGAAAACATGGTAATGAATGCTCTTGAAGCATAAGCTAGACATGCTGTTCACAATAGAGGCACGGATGGAAAGCGTTTCAAATCTATCGCGGTGACTCCGGGGAAGTCGTTCAGCACATGTCTCTTGATTTGTGAATGTGAAGTTGTCATTATCACGCATCTTCCAGCTTTTTTCAGGACACGGTGGATTTCTTGAAGTACTAAGTCCTTCTTTTCTATGTGATGCAGGACGAAAGTCATGTAAACAGAGTCAAAGATTTCGTTTGGGAAAGGCAATTTTTGTCCGTCTCCTCGAATCCAAGCAATTCGTCTGGAAATGTCCTTGGCAAACGCTTCTTTTATCATTTCCACAGAAGGCTCTAAGCCGTGAAGTGAGCATCCAGTCATAGATGAGAGATTAATGGGAAACCTTCCAGTCCCGCATCCAACATCTAGAACCTTACTTTGGGGCTTGATTTCTCCGTATTCAGCAATCCTTGATAGAAGATCCCCTGGTTCGGTTCTCACTCTGTCGTAGTATTTCGCAATTTTCGAATAATCGGTCCCGGGGATTTGTGATATCCTATATTTGACCATTTTCTCAGATACTACATTCGAAGTGGAATCCTAACTAAAAAAGTTCCTTCAGTTCAGCTATGATTTCCGCAAAATCAAAACCACCACGCATAATAGTCAGTGTGTTGGTTGGGCAAAACTTCACCCCAAACATAATCACTTGCGCGAAGATTGTCAGAATTCTATTATCTTTGGCAGTTTCCTTGCTACCTCAACAGTATGTTTCGCTTCCTTGGGCATTGGAGCTATACCCGCAAATCCACTCTTCTTCACAAACTCTGCTATATAGGCTCGGAGTTCCTCTGGGTTCCTTTTTGCCATTTTTTCCACAGTGTCAATTCCAGCACTGTAGTACAGACGAGCCCGTATGCTCTTGACTCCTTCGATGCGCGACAGATCTGCAAGCTTAACAAACTCCAATACCGCTTCCGCTAATACTCCTGTCTTCTCCGACAGTTTTTGTCTACTGGCCCGCGTCTTTCCAAGCGCAAGCATTTGCTCAGCACTCTTTATGCCTGCAGAAGCCAGTCTGCTCACATATTCATGGTTTGCTCCTCTGAAGTCTTTCAATGCATAAGGCTTTCTGGCTGATGACATTCTTTGCTCCCTTAGTTTGCTCGCCAGAGCACTCAATTCTGGTTTCGACCTGAACCTGTAGTATAAACTGACCGCTCTCAGACAATTGTTTACGTCCGGCCTCTGACCTTTGGTTGAGTCAACAAAAGCTTGTATGTCTTCCTTGGTCGCCACGTCTATGCCGAGCTTCCGCCTTTCGCGCATGAACTCATCGAAAATGATGCAGCGTTTTATCAAACCGTCAACGACGTGATTTTCCTTGCCTTTCCTTCGAAGAAACTTTCTGAACTCCTCCACTTCTTGCATTTATCTATACCCTTGTACGCGCGTTTTGGTGCTTCCCGCCAAATTCAGAGTGTCTTCCGGATTCTTTCAAGGTTTTTTGTGGCTACGGCCTCGTTCGACTGGAATTCCTTCAGCTTGTCGCATGGATAATTGTCACAGTGGGCACAGGTTTCGACGTTCCTTTCTTCGGCGCAGGGTCTTATCTTGCAGATTTTTCGGCACCAACCGGAAATCGTGTCAGACTTGCAACCGCGACAGTTAATGTCTTCAGGTTTGAACTCAACCTTGAGCCCTTCAGTCCATTGTTTGGCTATCTGCCCTTTCCATTCAAAGTCTTTCGCTTGAGTCGCTTTGAACGCTCTACATTCGTTGCAGTCCAGTCCGCAATAGGCAATCATTTCAGGCATTATTTTATTCCCTCATTGTCCGACGATATTACGTTTTGAATGATTGTGACCAACGAGATAAGCATTGTGCGGTCGCATGAAGTGGCTCAACTTTTGATTTAGTTGATCGTTGAGATTGTTTGGGGTAAAGTTTTATCCAACTCAGAACTTCTAGGACAGAGTTTTGCTTCACCCATGGTATTGGCCCCGAAGAACTTAAAGACTCATGGAAGATAGCTCTATATTCCACTCGATTCGTATTACCTCGAAGAGTCTATAGTTCTAGCGCGTATGCATAGTCAGAAACACTATATATCTGATCGTTTCCCACTAGCTTTGAGCTTGACATACTAATGTTCAGAACACCAAGAGTGTTAGCCGTTGTTTCTAGGCTGGAGTTTCTTCCAGGATCGATAAGTTTTTTTGTTGTCGGACTTGCTTGGAGTATCAGTCCGCCTATGAGTTTTTTTGAGGTGACGATTTCTTCAATTTTGGTATTTGCGATAATAGTACTCAGTACTATCATCGGTTTTCAAGTGAACACGATATTTGATGATGATTTAGACCGCAGGGACGACCGCAAAGCGAGGCTTGTTCAAGCACTTGCTGATCTTGGCATAGGACGTCTCAAGTTGTTGATAGTCATTGAAACTGCATTTGGATTCGTTTTCGTTCTTCTGTTGTCTCTATATTCTGGAAAACCAGCTTTGCTTTTCATGTGGTTGGTTGGGATTTTTCTGGCCTTTGCCTATTCCGTTCCTCCCTTAAGACTTAAGTCTAGGAGTTGGCTCGCTCTAACTGCACTATTCCTTTCCGTTTGTGTCTTACCACTGCTGTTTACGTTTTACACTTTTGCGTCAGAGTTTGACCCATATTTTCTCGTCCTCCTTGGCGGACAAGCTTTAGGCGCGTATAGCACAATTCTCGCAACGGAAATCCGAGACTACTTCGAGGACAAAGAATATGGCATCAAAAGCTTGACCGTGCGGATAGGTCTTGTCAGAGTGTCTTTTCTCAGCATTCTGCTCCTTGCTACGGGCGGCACACTGACTGGAATAGCGTTTTTCGCGAAACTATCCAGTATAATTCAACCAGCCCTTAGTGTCTTCCTGATTACTATAGCAATTGCTGATCTGTTCGTCCTTAGAAAACTCGTTGCACTTCACTCACTCTCAAAAGCGTACGAATATTCAAAGAACCAAAGATTCGTTTCCCAAGAGATCAAAAGAGTAGCGAATTACAGTCCGCAATGGGTGATTCTGGTTTCTCAAACTTCAGTCTTCATGTCCTTGATTCTTATTGTGGGAAAATTCCTGCTTTGAGGGTTTATCGGACAAGTCGCCACTAAAGTGTAGCCTAAACTGCAATGCTGGCATAGTTTTAAGCACTTGAATGAAGGATTTTCGGCCATAAGGTATTCGACTGCAGAGAGATTCAACGATCTTGCGTGGGCTACTGTAGAATTCAACGTAACATCTGATAATTTCTCTATGAAGCTGCTTTCTTGAAAGGTAGTGTGTTCTTGCAACTGGAGTCAGATAGTTGAACTTTAGAGGGTCGGTTTCCTCAATTAAGCCTAGACTTGCAAGCTCGTCGTACATGTCGGTGCCTGGAAAGGGAGTGATTGGCGTGAAAACAGGTAGGTCAGGGTCTATGGATTTGGCGAAAGCTATTGTTCTCCGGATTGACATCTTTGTCTCATCTGGTAAACCTACGATGAACATCACTTGGGTGGTGATATTATTCTTCTTCAATAGAGCTACAGCTTTTCTAGTTTGGTTCAAGCTGATGTTTTTGTTGAGATATTTGAGGTCGTTTTCAGAGGAGGATTCTGCTCCCAACAACACTTGAAAGAGGCCTGCTCTTGACATTCTTTGTGTCAGATCCGCGTCACGCAGTATTGTGTCTGCACGTGCTTCAATCCACCATTTAATGCCGAGTTTGCGTTGCTCCAGTTCCGCAACAAATTGTTCGTTACGCTTGCGGTTGAGGTCGAAGCAGTCATCACCGAACCATATCACTTTGATGCCATACTTCGTTTTCAGTAACTCCATTTCGTCAACGACCTTCCTTGCACTTCTTCCGCGCCAACGATTCCTCCAGATTTTTCGCTCAGTGCAAAAGCGGCACTTGAAAGTGCAACCGCGACTGCTTAACATCATGGACATTCCACGACCAAACCAAGCAAATCGATACTTCTCCATGGGAAGCTTATGATACGCAGGTAAGGGAAGAGTGTCTAAGTCTTCAATTAAGGGCCTTTCTGGCGTGATTTTGATTTCTTTTTTATCTCTGAAGGCGATGCCTTCAACTTTGGACAGATCGCGACCATCATTTAGTGCCTTAATCAATTCCAAAAAAGTGATCTCGCCCTCGCCGATTACTACGTAGTCAATTTCTGGATAGTCAATAAGGCTCTGTCTGGCGTTTAGACTAAAATGAGTCCCACCGACAACCGTGACAACATTGGGATTTACACTCTTCGCTATTCGTACGGTTTCTACTGCATATGGGAGAAACGGTGTGAGACCAGAAACACCAATTATGTCAGGTGATGTTTCCTTCAGAAATTTTCTGTAATCAGCCCACTCATAACGCTGCACTGTACAATCCAGTATATCCGCTTCTATTCCGTTCTCCTCTAGCACGGCAGCGAGATAAGCGAGGTGAATTGGCTGCGCAACACCTCTTCCGAACAGTGGCCACAATTTCTTAATATGCTCGACAAGTAAGACTTTCAATGCAATCTGCTCCAAAGTCTCTAGGGTGAATGGGTTTGATCTACGTGCACGTTACGATCGATCGAGGATTATTGAGGCGTTTCTGCTCATCGTGGACATATTGTTTGACTTCATGTTTCTCTGCTTTTTTGCCCATCAAACAGACCTCTACCTAAGGAGAACAGGTTAACATATGCTCAAATCTACTCTTAAGACAATCGTTCTCCATTGTACTCCTACCTTTTCGGACTAGCAATAGATCGAATTTTTCAGAGACACTATACGGCGTCAGGTCCCTATACAGGGACCCTCTCCTTGAGGGTGGGGCATTAAAGGTTCAAGTGTTTTTGGAAGCACTTGTAGAACTCCGATCTGATTACTTGACTCTACTAAGACCCTTTTTGCCAAGCGTCTAAGAATCAGACGTTTAAACGTCAAAAGGCTTCAGAATTGCCTGGATTCTCCATCAAAAACCACGTCTTTCTGGCCAATAGAAAAATGCAATACCAACCGTCCATCATGTGAAAGAGCTGTGCCATTGCGTTATCGGTATTCGGTCATGACAGATCAGGCTTGCTTGCCTTTGATTAGAACTTTAACACCTGCCTTCCTGAAATCGCTCATATGGTCAACCTTCAGCTTTCTATCGTAGAGGTTTGCATCAAAGGAAGCAACGAAATATCTCTTACATTTAGCATATTTAGCGAAGCGACCTAGATTAGTCAAATATCTTGTGACCGTGCTATCACCCAAGAAAGAAGTGAAGGCATAATTGGTTATATCATAGACAGCCTCTGGTTCTCCCTCCTTCAAGACCAAAACATCGACTCCTCTGCTTGATATAGGATTAACATAAATCGAGAAGTAATCTTTCCGTTGATACTTGGCCCTTAGAACAGGCAGCTCACGAAAAACCCCTTTCAGACCAGTGAGATAAGTTTTCGGGAAGGAACCTGGACTCGCTATTATCGGTTGGAATTGCTTTTCAAATATAGATATTGGCAGAAGAGGAATATTGTCGAATATGAATGGAATTTCCTTCTTTCTTGCTCGACACAAGACGTATTTGCTCGTACTTGTCTTGATGCCAAAGGACATTGTTCCAGACTTGATGTCGCAATAAAATTTCTCAGAGTCAAGTCCCAGATCTTCTACCTCTTGCCAAAATGCCCGCTCAATGAACTCTAAATACCCTTCAAGGTCTTCATCAGATGGAAGCAGGGAGCCTATTTTTGCATCAACTAACTCCTTCCTCTTTCCTTTCTTACGTTGATGTTTCTTCGGTTGAGACTGTCTCGATCTAGTACCAACTAAAGTATTACGCAACTTTGTAGAGTTTGTACGCTCCATCTTCGCTTTGAGCGTCTCGATCTCTATGTCTAGTTCTTTGAGCTCAACATCACTGACAGATTGGATAGCTCGTTCGCCAACAGCTTTGTCTTCGAGTTGCTTAAATCGCATCAGTTTCTTCCTTTGATCTAAGAGATACTGAAGTCTGTCAGAGTCCTTTGTCATCTGTCTCACTCTCTGTATCTCTTTAGTCATTCTAAGTCATCCTCATCAGCGATTGCATCATAGCTTGTCTCTTCTTTGTAGGCCCCACACCGTTCGCAAACCTCTGTGTCCTCTGAGTTCAAGTGATTGCAGATAGGACATCTCCATTTTTTCATTTTCTTATTCTCCTCCTTCCTTTCGTGGAGCCGCTTTAAGGCGTCGTCTGAATTCCTCGTCATTGACTTTACCTTTCTCATTCTTCAGTTCAGTCGCGAAGTCCACGAATGCCCGCATCTGTTCTCTTTCCTCTTCAGTCCACTCTCGGATTTTCCACTTCATTCGAATGGCGTTTTTTTCCTCTTGAGTGAAGTCACCCATCTCGACCCAATTAGCAAGCAACTCACTGTAATTGTCAAGTCTGTCTTCAAGCTTCATCGTATTGGATTGGAGGTTGTTGACTCGTGTTTTCAAAGTCATGTTTTCCTTCTCTATACTTGTCAGAGCTTCTTTCAATTCGCCGAGTTCCTGTTCCACAGCACCAAACCCTCCATTCGGCTTTGACTCCAGCGGCATTGTATTGACTATTTTCTCCCAATGAGGTCTCAGTCTGTCTTCTGTTAACCAATAGGTCCTTTCTGAGAATGGTACTTTTCTGAACAGAAGGGTCTTCCAGGGCATATCAGAGATCCCTAAGTCAATGGCCCGAGTTGCAAACATCTTCCTCCATAAATGCTGGTTAAGTCTCTTTGGCATCCCTGCTATCTGACATGCCTTGCCCATCATCTTATCAATCCCTCTTCCCGTCTTTGGTAGGGAAAGACCAGCAGTCTCCAGCTGTTTGAAAAGCGCCTTGGTCTGCTCAGAGATAAGGCACTTACCAGGTACTTTCTCTTTCTAGGAGAGTATCATGAATTCACCAGATTGGATCTGCTGCGGTGTTATTCGCATCATGTCAGAGATTCGAGCAGGGGCATCTCGACTTAGGCTCATCCAGGCCTTGACACAGATATCTCCGGAAGAATAGATCTTCTGTAGTTCCTCCAGTGAAGGATTCCAAGTCTCTAGTTTCATGTGGGTCTGAGGAAGCTTGTGCTTCAGCTTGAGAGGTCTGTCAACGTAGCTGAAGAAAGACTGTACTGCCACCACTCTTGCTACAGCTGAATTGCTGCAAAGTCCCTTCCTGTCCTGTAGCCATTGGTAGAATTGGAGTGCTCTCGTCTCTGGTTTCTCTAGGCCCTTGAGATCCTCACACTTGCTGAGTCCCATGAACTCCAAGAAGTACTTCATTGACATAGTGTAGGATTGCCTTGTGGACTTGGCCAGAATCGTTGACAGCCATTCATCTTGGAGAGTCATATCCTGCATGTATGCTCGTCCCTCCCTTACGGTTTATGAAGCACAAATCTGAACTAGGAGGACCGAGTCTTATCCAAACCAGACCAAAATCGGATGGGTCAGCCAAAGGCAAGGATATGTTTTGGCGTGGAAAGTCTCGTCAGACACATCTAGTACGTAGACAGAATTTAGCAAGTCTAAAGTAGCCACCGCTTCCTATATGATCTTATGAAGGAAGTCAGAAAGACTCTGCTGATTCTACTAGTGCTGCTGGTTTGCACATTTCTGCCAACTCTTGCCGCAGTGCCTTTCGCTCAACAAGACAGCACACTTGTGATCAGAGACGTCTTCATGCAGACTTCTATTTCGTATCTGTGGCTCAGCCCGGCAATTCACGTTATCACAATCTTACTCATTGTTGCCTTGTATCGAAATGGATCAAGAATTGGCAGAGTTGCTGACGTATTCTTCGGAATTCTGTTTCTGTTCTTCGCTTTTGGCAACCATATCGCTGTAACTGAGAACTATGGACTTGTCGTGTTAACAGGCAACTTGGTTCCTATTCTGATCGTGGGTTTGCTCTGGGTGTGGGAAGCCTATAAGCCTCTCAACGAGTATGTTTTTCAAAGGCTCCCTGCTTGGAGATACTGGGTGTTACCTTTTGTCTTTCTGGCTTTTTGGTCTCCGATAAACGCTGAGCTGAATCCAGACTTCAATCCTCTGCTGCTACTCACGTCTTCTTTTGGAGTGATGTACTGTTTTACCACGCCACTCATAGTGGCCATTTTGACCTTGATTTATCCGAGGGTTAACGTATTCCTACTCAGAATTACAAGTTTCGTTGGGCTGTTAATCGGTCTATTTAATGCCATGTCGTTTTTCATGATGCCTGGATACACATTATGGAACCTGATCCTTCACACGCCACTCATATTCATCTCAGCATACGGCTTGCTGATTACGATTCTGGTCAAGAAGGATATTCCCACGCAGGAATCACGGGAGCAGAAGACATTATAGAAAAAGGTTTTGGGATAAAACTTCGCCCCAACCAACCAAAACCTAAAACGGACCCTCCTCTGCTTATGCGGGCCAGAAAAAATGAGGTGGAGGCGACGGGAATGCACTAGTAAAAACGTCGGTTGTTTTGGAAGGCCACTAGTGCCTTGGCCTTCTTGTATTCGGCTTCCAGCATTGCAGTTCTGATATCCTTTCGGGAACCTTCACAAACGTTTTCTTGATCTATTCCCTCCACACTGATAAGCGAAGCCTGAAAAGCCTGATCTGATCTCAACATTCTGAGCTTGCGTTTTTCCGATTCCCCTACTCCCAATTTACTTCCGGTCTTTCCATTCTTGAACATTCCTATCACCTCCATCGAATACAAGGTATGTGTTTCATCGATAATTGTCTAACTGAACAGAATTTGAATCTAGAGCAAAGAGTTATTAAGAAATTGAATGTTGTTCAATAATATGAAAGATATACAGCCAAAATTGATAAAATTGTTCAAGGAAGGCTACTGTACCCCTCAAATCGGGAGAATAGCAAGAGAGATAGACGAGCCAGCTGCGACAATACATTACAACGTAAAGAAGCTGGAAAACTCTGGAACAATAAGAACCTACAAAGCTGTTTTTGACTACAGAAAGATCGATGAGGGATTCTGCGCGTACATGCTCATAGCTCTGTCCTCCTCTGAATATACTGAGCCCGAGAGAATTGCAAGCCAATTGGCCAGACATAAGGAAGTGGAGAGTGTTGACATTCTGGCAGGAGATTGGGAATTGCTTCTCAAGATTAGAGCAAAGGATCAGGATGAGTATTTCCAGTTTCTGAAAGAAGTCGTTTCTAAAGAGAAGGGCATCGAGAACACAAATTCCATAATCTCGCTGAAACAAGTCAAAACCGAGTTTGTATTGGCTAGCTCAAGCTAGCAAGACGGAATGAGTACTTAAATGCAAGAGAAGCGTCTGTTCTTCCGCATGACACTAGCAAAACTCAAGATTCTAAGACTGGTTTTCGACTTGCCTTAGAGCATTAGTGTATTGTTGAAGGGGATTCAAATCCTCTAGGATTCTTTGTTTTCTGTTCGACTTTAGCCTCGACAAACAATTATCAATGATTTCCCATTGTATTGGCGGAGAGGGCAAGAGAGATGGACAAATCTGAGAAAAAGCATGTACTTAGTCTGGGCGAAGAGCTTTATGCGGTTGTTTTGGTGGCTCTTTCACCCAGTGCCTATCGTGATCCGCAGAAGACTGCTGACAGGCTAGCCAGATACAAGGAAGTCGAGAGCGTAGACATTCTGGTTGGGAATTGGGATCTGGCTCTCGAAGTCAAAGCGGAAACTCAGGAAGCGCTTTACGATTTTCTGAAGAGAATAATCTCCAAAGAGGGTGAAATCGCAAAGATGAATTCACTGATCTCGTTGAAGCGAATTAAGTATAGCTCATGCTGAATTGCTTTTGCACAGGTTTGGGCACAAGGAACGCCCAGTCAGACATTCTCCTTCCATTCCCTGTGACAGGTTCAACAGCCATTAGATTATGCCTTTGGGCTTGGATAAAACTTTACCCCTAGAGTTATCATGAGTCTTGAGCTGTTGGTTGTGCCCAGAAGCTTTTTGAGTATTCGCCTAGTACGTTGTTGTATATTGTTCTTGTTTGTTGTGCTATTTTGTTCCAATCATACTTTTCTTGTATTCGTTTGTATGCGTTGGTTCTCAGCCAATTCGCATACCCATCATCCGTCAGAACCTTCGTTATTCCCCATGCTAGCGATTCAGGATTATTCACGTAAACCTTAACCCCGCTCACGTCATGCTCCACAATCTCCGACAATCCACCCGTATCCGAAACCACCACTGGGCTCCTTGCAGCCATAGCTTCTAAAGCAACTATCCCGAACGGCTCAAACAATGAAGGCACAACCGAAACATCCGCACACCTCTGAAGTTTTCTCAGCGTCTCGTCATCCACGAAACCCGTGAACAAAACCTTATGCTCCAACCCCATGCCCTTCACAAGACCCGAAAGCTGCTCCTTCATGTAACCATTACCCACAATCACAAACTTCGCATTCACCTTCTCCAAAACCCTAGAAACAGCATTAACAAACACATGCACACCCTTCTCATACACAAGCCTACCTACAAAAAGCACAATCTTCTCCTCAGGCAAAGCAAACTTTATTCGAAACTGACTCAAGTCCTCTTTCCCATACCTCTCGTAAACCTCATAATTAACACCGTTCGGAACCATAATCATCTTGTCCCACGGCAAACCAAACGCCCACTGCACATGCCCTATCATGTAATCACTACAGCAAATCACCTTCCACGCTTCATACGTCAACCAAGCCTCAGTCTCGTGAATCATCTTCTCATAATCAAAATGAATCCCATTACGCCTACCAATCTCAGTACTGTGCATCGTAGCAAAAAACGGTCTCCTAAACACATGCTTCAAACCAATCCCAGCCGTAGCTACAAGCCAATCATGCGCATGAATAACATCCACCTTCCCATCCAAACCATGAATGAGCGCAGCAGCCTCCTTCTGCATATTCACATTCATCAAGTAAACCCAAGTCGCAAAATCAGGCGAAGGATTCTTGTAAGAATCAATCCTGAACACCTCAACACCATCAATAACCTCATGCGCAGGAGCACCAGGAAAATCACAAGTAACCACGTAAACCTTGGTTCCGTTCTTGGCCAAGCTCTTCGACAAATAATAAACGTGCGGCGAAATCCCTCCGATTATTCTTGGCGGAAACTCCCACGTAAGCATCATAACAGATAGGTCTTGGCTCATTTGGAACCCTCGCCTTCAGCAATGTTCCTATAGGTTTCCAGAATATCTTTGATCCACGTTGCCGATTCCTTTGAGATAACTCCTATCTTTTCAACGGGCACCTTGTAGATTCTTGCCACTTCATCTCGCATCCATTGCGACTTGACGAGCAGCATCTCCGCCTCAAACATGCCGAGCCACTCTATGCTCTTGATGGCCATATTGAAGGGCGAGTTTGCGCCATGAGAACGATGCTCCTCCAGACTGTCAACAGAATAGACAAACGGCAAATCAAACGCCTTCCTCAAAGTCACTGCGGCGGGGATGAAATGCCAATCATGTGCATCTATCAGCTCAATCTTCTTGCCCAAATCATAGTAGACGTTTGCAGCTACTCTCTCAACCTCTTGGTTCAAAGTGAGAACCCACGTCAAGACTCCAATGTGGGTTCGAACAGGGTTCGACACTCTCACAGTTTTGACGCCGTCCGAATCATCGTGGCCTCCAGTCAGGTAATCGTGATAAGTAACAACATACGTCTGCACGCTGTTCTTGACGAGCTGTCCAGCAAGCGTTTTGACATAATCAGCAAGCTGACCGACAGCTCTCGGGGGGTACTCCCATGAAAAGAGTATGACATTCATCAAGCGCTCACTACGTGAAAAGTGCGCAAACCTTTATGATTCCGCGGCCAGTCAGGTAGTACCGTTTCTTTCCTTCATTGTCAGAGAAGCTCTCCGCAAACCCATCAGTCTTGTAGCCATCGAGAACTCTTTCAACTTCACCTAGGTCAATCTGCATTACTTGAGAAAGCTCCTCGCTTCTTCGGGCCAAGTCTGGTGCAGTCGCGCACAGATTGTGCAAAGTCTGCAAGATCTTTTCCGAAAGTGGAAGTTCCTCTCGCAATGTCTATTACCTTATGTGTCGTTCGAAACTAGTCTTAACACAATCTTCTTATAAAGACATGCACAAAACCGGAGACGACACTCACACGTTCCATGGACAACGTATGTCCGCGTACACCACGCCGCGCCCAGCTCTTTCCTCTTGTTCTCGAATCCACTTTTCCAAACCGATTTTCTGAAGGCGTTTGCCGTCTTGAATCAAGGTCGGATAATGCTCCGCCAATTCTTGAATCAACTTACACGGGTACTCTTTACACTCCACGCAAACATCCATGGCTTTGTGCCTAGCGCATTCGCGTATCTTGCAATCTGGCGGTCCACCGCCCGTTCTGCATGTGCAGTCTGAATCAGCCAGTCCTTGAAGAAATAGCCAGAACGGTTGAAAAGTGTCCTTCAAGTTTGGCACATACTGATACCAGTTATCGTAACCTTCTTCGTGGAGACTCTTCTGAAGCTGCCGCGCCTGCTGTGGGATGCGACTGCGTTGTGCACAAAGTCCGCAGAACAGGCCGCAATAGGCTACGTGACGGAGGAACTCTTGGCTTTTCATGGCATATGAAAAAAGGTTCATAGGATAAAAGCGTTCTCAGAAATATCTCGTTGACGTTTCTATCTGTGCGTTCAGTTCCTCGAATCTCTCCTTTACAGCTCTAGCTAAGGCTTTTGCGAGAGGTTCTCCTTTGAGTTTAGAAAGCCTCAGCTTCTTCAACTGGCCTGCCAGAGTTTTGTCTTTGAGGGATTTCTCGGCCCATTTCTCAAAGTCGCCTCGGCTGTTGTGAAACTCTAAGGATTTTGTACTGGCCTTTTGTAGGGCTTTTGTCATTCCTTTCATCGTCCAAGACATTACGCCCGTGTAGTGTTTTTCTCCTTCGCCAGTATAGAAAAGGAACGGCTCGTCTGCGGCTACTGCTGCCAATCTTACTCTGTTCTCAAAGTCAAATATCGCTGCTTGCCCATTCACGTAGGCATCGATTGGCGTGCCAAACGGACTGAAATAAGAATGCACCTCGCCCGGCGCTCCGCCAGCGGTAAACATGTAATAAAGGTGATCGCTTATCTGGAAGTATCTCCACATTTTCAGGAATTCCTTGTCGCCCGTCTCCTTGACGATCGGTTCAATCCTATGGACATTTGTGTAATAGGCCCATTGCATAGTGTTGCCGATCCAGCAGCTTGCATCTCTTTCTAGGTCAGCCCATGAAACCGTTCCGCCCAGTTCAGGGACGTCGATCTCTCCCGCAGATGTGTACTTGTCAACGACTTCCGACGGTGTAGCCATGTGCAGGTGCCACCATTTCAGGATTTCATCTGGCAAGTGCCTCAGAAAATCATGTATGCCTGTTTCCGGCCAGTGGTGCTCGCCGAAGGTTTCATAATCCGGAAAGATGTTGACGCAGTTGCCCTGTGTTCCTGCCAACCAACTTGCATATTTGTCTGCGGTCAAAGGCCATTCGTTCCACCATCTTGCCGAGAACCTGAAGCCAATGTCGTCAGTGAGCTTGTAGTTTCGTAGCAGTATTTTGAGTTTTCTGCAGTCTTTTGGGAAGTAGAGGTGATTCGGAGATTTTCCATGCAGTATTCTTTCAACGCCTTCTGTGAAGATTCCCTTGTATCCCAGTTTTTCAACAGTTCTCGCGACAGCATTATTGTAAAGCAGCTCGGTATTCTCAAAAACGTTAGGTGAATAGTCTAGTAGATCCCTGATGATTTGATGATGCATGTTTACTTGTTCAGTAAACTCTTCTCTGTCAGGATAGAGGCTTGCAAGCGAGTGATAATAGGTTTGATTCAGAAATTCCACGCAGCCAGTTTGTGCCAGATGCTTGAATGATTCCAAAAGGTCTTTGCTGAACATCTCGCATTGTTCTAAGAAGACCCCAGACAGGCTGAAAGAGACTTTGACCTGTTTCTTCTCTCTTTTGTGTTTGTCAATTTGCTCAAGCAGTATGCTGTTTGACGGGAAATAGCATTTTTTGCATGCTCTTTCGAAGACCTCTCGGTTTACAGCATGATCGAGATAATAGTCAAAGAGTTCCTGTTTTTCCTTGCGTTTGAAAAGGCTGTTTTCCCAGAAAAAGTTCCTCTTCAGTCGGTGAGGCTGATGTACTTCGAACACGAAAACAATGTCTGTCAAGGCGTCTTCCTCTTCTTTACTCTTTATCGGTTTATTGATTATTTCTGATTTGCTGTCTGATTATGCTGCTTCGCGCTGGATTAGACTGGATTCGGATTGTGAATTCATAATTTATTTATTGGTGGTGCTCGATTGGATGCTAACCATAAAGGTGAATTCGCTTGTCAATTGAGAAGATCAAGATAGAAAGCCAACAGGAACTGGAGCAACTGCTGACGAAAGACCTTAGTATGATCGAGAAGGATCTTGCTTTGATCTGCAACAATATTCCAGTGAATGACAAAACCACTGTGAACGTTCTATGCCATGACAACAACGGGCAACTTGTCATAGTGCAGATGAACGTCAACGAAGACGACGTTATGCTGCTGCAAGGAATTCAAAGCTTTGACTACGTTGACAAATTCAAGTCATTCTTGAAGGCGACCTACAACAAGCACAAGATCGACGACGAAGAAAAGCCACGACTTGTGCTGATTGCACCAAGCTTCTCGGACGCTTTGCGACGTGCCGTTGAGAGCATGAAAGGCATACGCATCGATCTCTTCGAATGGGAATACCTGAAGCTCGGAGACCACAAAGGCCTCCGCCTCCAATCTATTTTTGCATACACGCCATCAGAGAAATCAGTCGAAAAGCAGGTAGAGAAACCAAAAGAAGAAAAACAGGAAGAGAAAAAGCGCGAGCCGAGGACGCCAAAGAGGAAAGAGACCGAACCCAAACCCGAACCGATGCCTGAAGTCAAAGAAGAGCCCGTGATAGAGCCTCCGAAACAGTCGGAAGAGCCAAAGAAGGAAGAGCCGCAGGAACCGGAGCCACCACAGGAAAAGCCAAAGGAAACATGGCCGAGCTTCTCACGCAAAGAAGAGCCTCAGAAAAAGAAGCTAAAGCTATTCTAGACGGTCTCCTGTTGATTTCAGCTCCCTTTCTCAGATTATTGTAAGACTCTGACGTCGCTCATGCGGTGTACCAATTGAGAATAGGCTTTTTCGTCTGGGAATATCCGCCTGCACTAGTTGGCGGTCTAGGCACATATGCCGAGTACATTACCCGTGAGTTTGTTTCAATGGGCAATGACGTGACCGTTTTCACGCTTAACCCTGGAAACCTAAAGACGCGTGAGATCTTGAGAGGGGTTGAGGTTCACAGACCGTTGATTGCAGACGCCAGCAACGTTTTCCCAATGTTCGTTATTGACGATCTGAAAAAATGGGGCACAAACATCCGCATGTTCAACGACATATTCATCTACAACATATTGAGCGCAACAAAATTCATAAACAGCATGCTGAAAAAGGAAGGCTGCAACTACGATCTGGTCTGTGTGCACGACTGGCTCAGTAGCATATCAGGTCTCATGGTTAAGAATGAAACTGGCACTCCTGTTTGTTTTCATGTGCACAGCACTGAATGGGGACGCGCTGGAGGACCAGGGTCAGAAGTTGTTTCGCATCTTGAGTGGGCCACTTCCCAGAAAGTGGACAAGATAATAACCGTTAGCCACGCAATGCGAGAGGATCTAACAAGACACGGTTGGCCAAACTCCAAGATAAGTGTCATCTGGAACGGGGTAGATCCTGAACGCTACAACCCAACGAATTGCAAGGCCGAAGACGCGGACGCCATCCGCCAAAGATATGGAATAAAACCAGAAGAAAAGATGATTCTATTTTTGGGAAGACTGACATGGGTTAAAGGTGTGACGAACCTGGTTCAGGCAATGCCCATGATCTTGGAGGATTATCCGAACACTAAACTAGTAATCTTGGGAAAGGGCGAACAGCAAAACGACATAATTGAAACCGCAAGCAGACTTGGAATAGGCGACAAGGTTGCCTGCAAATTCGAGTTTGTGCCGGAAAACGAGCGTATTCTACATTACGCTGCATCAGATGTCTGCATCTTTCCATCAACGTACGAACCATTCGGAATCGTAAGCTTAGAAGCTATGTCAATGGCGAAACCCTTAGTTGTAGGTGCACAAGGAGTAGTCGGTTTCAAAGAGCAGGTTTTGCCTAGCGGACCCGACCAGAATGGTGTACACGTGAATGGTGGAAGCGCCGCTGACATTGCTTGGGGTCTGAAGGAAGTTCTGTGTGACTCCGAGAGAGCCCGAAAATGGGGCGAGAATGGCAGAAAACGAGTACTCCAGTACTTCACTTGGAGAAAAGCAGCAGAGCAGACATTGCGGGTATATGAGGCGCTTCAACATCCGCAAGAGCAAGTCGAATTCAAAGTAGCCGACCTAGCAGAGAAACTGACCAGAACATAGAATGCCTCTATCGTTCTGAAGAAATTTCTGGCCCCCTTATGTATAGGTTCAATTGAATGTTTGCCTCCTGAAATGCTGTTGCTTTGAGGCTCTCGAACATGAGCAGGCGACCTTGTATATAGGTTGAGTTCAGACTTTGAGATAGGGCAAGTTGTCAAAGACTTGAGTTTGGAACCCAAAGTCTAATAATTAAATCATACCAATATGCCAACAGGACAATGTAACTCTAGAGGAGACAAATCAGTCTTATGGTAAGAGTAAGGTTCTATTTCGTTCTTATTCTATTTGCTCTTATGCTGCCAATGCGGTATTGTTTACGTTTTCAGCTTCCAGGCAGGGACGGTGCCACGATTGGGGTGCCTGTTGATTATGCTACGATTCAGGAGGGAATAAACGCAGCCAATGACGGAGACACAGTCCTTGTGGTGGCTGGCACGTATTATGAGCATGTTGTTCTGAACAAGTCTGTGTCTTTGGTAGGCGAAAATCGTGGCTTGACCGTAATTGACGGCAATGGGTCTGACTATGTGGTCTCCATAGAGGTTGACAATGTTACTGTTAACGGTTTCACGATCAGAAATGGCACTACGGCCGGTGTTTTTCTGGCTAATTGCAGTGATTGCATGATCGAAAACAACATCATAACACTCAATCTGAAGCTTTGCGGCATTGGATTAAGCTATTCATCAAGGAATCTCATCTGCAATAACGAAATCTTCAGAAACGGTCTTGCCCAGCCATCTCTGTGGTTTGGTGACGGCGTTTTTTTGTATTTGTCGTGCAATAACACTATTAGCTCAAACCGTATATATGACAACGTGTGTTTTGGCATTGATCTGTATGGGTCAGACGCGAATTTGCTGTATGAGAACGACGTGATAAATCAATCGGACGGAATTGTGCTGCTTTTATCAGCGAACAATGTGGTGGAGGCTAACAATGCGAGCAAAAGCTATAGTGATGGAATATTGATTCGAGAGTCACATTATAACAAGGTCTTGGAAAACGAAGTGTTTGGCAACGGCTTCATGACTTACGTTGACTATGGAATTGAGATTAACCGTTCCACAAACAACACAGTGGCCTCCAATCGTGTTCACGATAATATTGGAGGAATAGGCGTGAAGGATGAGGCTCCAGATAACACGGTTGCCTATAATACTATAGCAAGCAACGTCGTAGGCGTCCATGTCCACTACAGCAACAGTAGCGTCTTCTTCAAAAACAACTTCATCGATAACAGGTTGGTGCAAGCTTCGGTAGGAGATGCATATCCTGACATTGATGTCTGGGACAGCGGTGCGGAGGGCAATTACTGGAGCAACTTCGCAGGCACAGACTCAAACCTTGACGGAATAATAGACACGCCCTACGTTCTAGACATCAGAAACCAAGACAATTACCCCCTTGCAGAGCCTTGGAGCGAAACCCGAACACACCAAGCAAACTGGGATGGAACAGCTTACAATGTCACAACTTTCTGCAACTCCACCGTCGCTGGTTTCAGCTTCAGCCAACCCAACAAACAAATCGGCTTCAACATAACATGCCCAGCCAGCTCAACTAGCGTCTGCAATGTCACCATACCTTTGAGTCTTATGTGGGGCTACTTCTCTCTTCTCGTCGATGACGTTCCACAGGCATACGCCATCTACCAGAATACAACCCACACAAGCATATACTTCACCATCCCATTCCAAAGCACCAAACAAATCAAAATCCTAAGCACAGGAATAGTACCAGAAAATCATTCACTAGCGTTAACACTGATCATGCTCATAACAACAGCGGCGATCTGTTCAAAGACAAGACTGCAACTCCGAAAGAACACAAAAAAACGGGATAGCTAGGGTCTATTGGCTGCTGCTTTCTCTAAAGCAACTACTCCAGGCAATTTTTTGCCCATCAAAAACTCGATGAGCGCCCCGCCAGCAGTGCTCGCATAAGAGATTTTCTTGGACACCCCAAACTCCTGCAAGGCACCTATAGTGTGGCCTCCGCCAGCAAGCGAAAAAGCCTTCGACTTCGCAATCTCTCCAAAGATGCTTTTCGTGCCGTAGCTAAACTCGCTGTTTTCATACACGCCCATCGGCCCGCTCAAAACGATTGACTTGGCACTCGCTATTACCTTTGAATAATCCTGAGCTGTTCTGGTTCCAATATCCATTATCGAGTGTTCCGTTGGCAGTTTTTCAATAGGCAGCTCTCTTCGTTTTCCACTAGCTTCTACTGCAACGTCTACAGGCGTTTTGATGTTATCGGGGTATCTTTGTTCAAGCTGTCTTATGCCTGGAATCAGATCCATGAGTTCCTGTTTTTTGAGGAATTCCATGTTTGCCTTGCCGAGGTCAACATTTCTTGCCGCCAAGAAAACCTGTCCGACCACACCACCTGTGAGTACATAGTCTGCAAGCTTGTTGTCGAGCACGTACTTGCTGATTTCAAGCGAGTCATCAGCCTTTGCTCCACCAAGAACAAAAACGCATGGTTTCTCAGGCTTCTCTATGACTCTGCTCAGCGATTTCAGTTCTCTCTCCATTATTCTTCCCGCAGCACTTGGCAACACTGCAGTAAACCCTATAATCGAGACATGCGCTCTATGTGCCGCGGCGAAAGCATCATTCACGAAATAATCAGCTAAGGGCGCGAGGTTCTTGACTAAATCTGTTTTCGCATGCTCTTCAGGCGTTCCTTCCTTCGTTTCGCCCGCAAAATTCCTAACATTATCCAAGACGAGGATTTCGCCGCTCTTCAGCTTGCTGATCTCGTTCTTGGCCCTCTCACCGAAAACATCATCAACGTACTTGACCGGCTTGCCTAGTATCTTACCAAGGATTTCGGCGTGCTGCTTCAACGGTATGAAATCTGGATCGCCTCTGCGCCCTTGATGAGCCAAAACCACAACCTTCGCGCCTTTTTCAGCAAGCTCTTTTATGGTTGTCTCGCCGTGGGCTCGGATTCTTGTGTCTTCCAAAATTCCCTTCGTGTTTGGGTCGACAGGTGAGTTGAAGTCAACTCTAACGAGGACGGTTTTGTCTTTCACTCTGAAATCGTCTATTGTCAAATATTTCGTCATTCTGTTTTTCGCTCCTGTCTGAAAGAAAAATAGTGGTGAAGGTGTTTTAGGCTTAACCGTTCTGTGCGGGGTCTAGAGTCCTGCCTTGTTGCCTATAAGTTCCATCTGCTCGACCATGCGGCAGCTGAAACCCCACTCGTTGTCGTACCATGCGAACACTTTTGCAAAGTTCTTGTCGGTTACCATGGTGAGTTGAGCATCGAAGACTGCTGAGTATGTGCTGTGGAGCACGTCGGTCGATACTATCGGCTCATCTGTGTATTCCAGTATGCCTTTCAGAGGACCATCTGCGGCTTTCTTGAATGCAGCATTTATCTCTTCTTTCGTTGTCTGCTTGTTCAAGTCTGCTGTGAGATCTACGATTGACACGTCAGGCGTGGGTACGCGTAGTGCGATGCCGTCTATTTTTCCTGCAAGTTCCGGCATGACGAGGCCAACAGCGGTTGCCGCCCCTGTTGTTGTTGGGATTATGTTGAGTGCGGCTGCGCGTGCACGCCGTAGATCTTTGTGGACTAGGTCGGTCACCCGCTGGTCGTTCGTGTACGCGTGTGCAGTAGTCATTAGGGCTCGTTTGATGCCGAAATTTTCGTGTAAGACTTTGGCAACGGGTGCGACACAGTTTGTGGTGCATGACGCGTTTGAGATGAGGTTGTGCTTGCTGTGATCATAAGTGTTTTCGTTTACACCTATGACTATGGTCGTGTCAGGATTCTTTGCGGGTGCTGAGATTAAGACTTTTTTGGCTCCCGCTGTAAGGTGCTTTGAGGCTCCTTCTCGGTCTGTGAATAGTCCTGTGGACTCTACGGCTAAGTATATGCCCAGATCTTTCCATGGCAATTGTGCTGGATCCCTCTGTGACAGCACTTTCAGTTCATTTCCGTTGATGAGTAGGTCGTTGCCTTTGACTTGGACGTCAGCGTTGAATCTTCCGTGGACGGAGTCGTATCTGAGGAGGTGTGCGAGTGTTTTGGCGTCTGTTATGTCGTTTACGGCTACGAAGTCGATTTTGGCTTTTCTTTCTATAGCGGCTCGGTAGAGGAGTCGTCCGATTCTT
>Ga0315279_10001668_pt1 | contig 36304 bp, 36 predicted proteins | sample YL17G06_20_MG_FD_203694 | JGI IMG/M metagenome (GOLD analysis project Ga0315279, IMG submission 203694) | Sediment microbial communities from Yellowstone Lake, YNP, Wyoming, USA - YL17G06_20 | ecosystem: Environmental > Aquatic > Freshwater > Lake > Sediment | place: USA: Wyoming | collected...
CCGCTTCTTTCCTTGGCAGCTTGACGATAGAATTTGCCTCGAATGGGCCGTATTCTTTCAGGTCGCCGGAAACGAACTTCGGAACTTTCTTTAGAATTCTCACCATGACTATATTTAAATCTTCTCCTGCCTGGCCGTTGTTTATGGCCGGGATGTCGTTAATGTTCTGGATTTTCTTTAGATCCCTGGCCTTGCCATTGCCTATCAGCAGCATCTCGAAATCCTGTCTGCTCTTCTTCAGGTCTTCGGAGAGCTTTTCGAACAGAGTCTTCTCCTCGTCGGTTATGACGTCTTTCTCCGTCTCGTTGGTCCTGGCGAACCTCATGGCCTTCGTCAGTATCTTCTGCTCCCGCCTGTCGAATACGTCTCTCGCTGTTTTAATCATGTTCTCGAATACCTTGGTCTCCTCGGCCTGGCCTTCCTTGCACTTGGCTTTCTGGGACGACAGCAACTGAGAAAGCTCGTCGTAGAATCCTCTCGATAGTTCTCCCAACTTTGAAGAATTCCTTTCCATGCGCTGAAACCGCCTCAAATCCTCGTAGTTCATTCCATCACTAAAAGAAGCAAATTAATTACGCAACAAGAATTTAAAAGCTATACTGGTAGCGCGACCTCCTTGCAAATCAGGTATAACGCGGCGTACTCTGGCACGTTTTTTTCCTCCCCCGCCTTGAACGGCCCTAATGTCTGCTCCTTCAGCACTAGCTCGGAAACGTCTTTTGTGAATTTTATCTTCATCGGGGGGTTATAGAAAACGACAGTATCGCTGAACGGGTTGAACTTGTCCAGGTTATCGACATACATGCACAGTAGGCTGGAGCCGCCATGCAGGGTGGAAGGCAGCCTGATCAACCGCGATATGTCTATGGTCACGGACTGGTCTATCGCCGAGCCGAGATGTATAATCTGCTCGTTCAGCATCCTGTCCCAAAACGAGTGCGCTCCCCTGAAAAGGTCGTAGTTCCCTTCAGCCATCTTCCCGAGTATCTCTTCCTTCTCTGTGAACCTCTTCTCGTTGGAGGCTCGGACATACTCATAGGCAGCTTTCGCCAGCCTGCCTCGCCAGCCCTTCGACTTCAGCGTTGCGCCGCCCCGTATTATGCTCTTTATGTCGAGGTTCTTCGCCTGGAGATAATCGACTATCGCCCGCCTTGCCTCGGCGTTCAGGTGCTTGACCTCTTCATTGACTACATACAGGTGATACCCTCTCGAGCCGGAGAAGGTTATCTTGATGTCCTTCTTGTCGAACCCAAAGTCAGGGATAAGGAAATCATCAATCAGCCTCTGGGTGTCCTGCTTCGCCTTGCCCAGACATTCATGGCAGGTCAGGCTATCGTGATGGCACTCGGCGTCAAACTCGAATATCAGGTCAGCGGCCAGCATGTTCTTCTTCGGCATCGGCTGGGCGCCGGGAAACTCGTAATAGGCGGAGGAGAACGAGGCGTATAGTGGACTATTGGTCACAAAATAGTTTCCAAGCTCTTCTTTTTTCGTGAAGCTCAGATGCCTATAGTCAATTTTCTTGTCGTTGCCGAAGCCGAACTCGCGCTTCTCCATCCCTTCCGGAGCTACCACTCCCCTCTTTCGGTAATACTCGCGAAACTTTTTCCTTATGAAATCTGCTGCAGGGTTCATTTTCTAGCCTTCTTTGTCTTCGCGTAATAGGTCATAGGGTGGTTCCAACGACAGGTATCGTCTCTGTAACAGGTGCCGTAGCTATCCATCTTTGAACAGGTCGGTACGGAGTATTTGACCTTGCTCGATTTCAGGCCGTAAGAATGCTCGAGATAATAGCGGGTCTTCTTCTCGTTGAAGTTGGACTGGTTCTTGAAGAGAGAGACAGCCTCCTCTATTGGCATCTTTATGCTGGCCAAGAAAGCGGAGAAGACGAATCTAGGCATGTGCCCCACTTTCTCTTCCGACTGCAGGTCGTGGTAGATTTTCCTCATGCATGGTGGGAACGCCTCGAACTCCACCTTGCCTAAGTCTTCTGGAATCGTATATCTCCTGTCCTTCTTAATCTCATCAACGAAGTAGAGGAACATCTTATTCTTGATGTCTCGTTTGTCGATTTTAGCGCTTATTACGCCCTGGTAGATATACTGGCTGACTAGTTTCGCAAGCCTCTCTTTGTCCAGCCTTATCTTTCCGTTCTCTATCTCCAAATTGACGAGAGCGTATTCTTTCTCTTCTGGCATATTGTTCAGGTATTCTTGGAATGGAACTAGGAACAGGTCCTTGTCCTTCTGGATGTGGAAGAACTGCTTTGCTATGCCGTAAACTGTCTCCTCGTCTTCGAATTGGAGGAAGTGATAGACCCTCTGAGACTCTGCTTTCGCGAACTTCTTCTTCAGGGCTCGGTCCTCGCTTAGAGAAACCAGGATTTTAGAAACAGGATATGAAATCAACTCATTCATTAGGTAGGGCTCTTTCGACGTCTTTATCTGCTCCGATTTCTCTCTAGCGTATTTTGAGGAATCTCCCAGGGACTCGGTTATCCTCTTTGCGCCGTACTCTATCATCGAATCGTCGAGGCTGTCCAGATTAACCTTCAAGAAATCTAGATAGTCTCTAGCTTCTTTTGTGAACGGGTATTTCGCGCAGAACCTTAGATCTTCTAGAACCATGACTAGATTATGTCTCCAGAACTATAAACAATTATCTTTTCCGTCTTTTCCTCCCAAGGTTCAGGTACTCCAATTCCGCTTTTTCTTGCGCGATTTCCCATGGCATATCTTTCATATATTTCTTAGTCTGCTTAAAGACGCTCCTGACATAATCCTTGGTCAGCTTAAGGCGATCCTTGGTGGCTTTCTTGTCTCTGGATGAAGGCGTATTGAAAATAATAGTCCTAGTCATCGCAGTGTAGGGCGTGTATTTCTCAAGTATTTTTAGGTCTCTATACATTCCTTTTGAGATAAACAGTGGCTTTACAGATATTCCCTTTTGATTGAGCTCTTTCCTCAGCCGATGGTAGAGGCCCGTGTGCCCGGAACCTGCCATTATATAGATTTTCTTGCCTTCGAATTTTGGCAGGTTTTGTTTAATCCATTCAAAAGACTTCTGATCCCTGAGCTTGGTCGCTTCCGCAGATGCTTGTGCGCTCCTCAAGAAATAGCGTTTAGTAAGAGGGGCCTTGGTTTTAAAAAAATAACGTTCGGTTTTTTCTTCAAGCTCATGCAACCTTGCGCGTTCCTCACGTGACCATATCTTGGGGTTGTTATAATCTTCATAACCGAAGACAGTCTTGCCTTCATCGCTAAATTTCTTGAGTGCCCGGTACGTTCTCTCAGCCGTACTCGGAAATGAACTTACGCTCCCCAGATGGCGCGGCTGTATGATGCCCTCCTTCAACTGCTCGATTTTGTATGTCGGGGCTTCGAAGAGTATCACATCTGCCTTCTTCATGTTCTCGAGTTCTTTCTCAATAAAAGAAGGAGTGTGGTGAGTAAAGCCTATAATAATCTCTGTTTTCTTCTTCTCTGCCATACCCAATATTTTCTACGGCAGGGTTCTTATTTCATGTACTTGGAGATTAAGACAATCGCTATGACCGCTATCACAGTGACTACAACCGCGTTCAACACCATATACGGCCATGCTTCTGCAGTTCCAATGAATGCAGTCATCATCGCTTTTATCGCATCGTTCCATGATAGAGCAGCTACAAAGCCGAAAGCAGCTGTGACCAGGTTTGTTATCTGCTTCTTGACTTCGCCTTTAAGCGCACTCGCATGCTCTTTTACCGTCAGTGCCATTAGACCACCGATTGTATTAGAAAAAATGTATTTAAATAACAAACGCTTTATTCAGGCATGGAAGTCTTATTGGGTCTTAGTCTGACTGCATTTGTCATTCTTTTGGGTTTCTTCGGCAACCTAATTTTCAAGAAGACGGACATACCGAGCGTGCTCTGGCTGATGCTTTTCGGGCTTTTGCTGGGCCCATTGACTGGAATCGTGGAGCCTAGCTTTTTTGTGAGCGTCTCGCAGATCTTCTCGGCGCTCGCCATCATCATCATACTTTTTGACGGAGGTCTCTATCTCGACATCTATAAGCTGTTCAGCGAGTTCCCGAGAAGCATGACCCTGGCTATAACTGGGTTCCTCTTCACGATGGCCGCGACCGTGGCTATAATGTCGGCCTTCGGTTATAGCCTATTGATAGGGATACTCATGGGTGCGATAATAGGGGGCACCTGCTCTCCGACAGTCATAACCATAGTGACAAAGCTCAGGGGTATAGGAGACGAAACCAAGACGATAATAGATTTAGAGACCTCACTGACTGATGTTTTCTCCATAGTAATAGCTATAGCGGCCATAAACACTGTGACGAGCGGAGTTGGTGCTGCGGGGGCTCTGCAGTTCCTCGCCGGCGGCTTCTCGATAGGTGCGATGGCAGGCATATTCGCGGGCATTCTGTGGCTGCCTGCGATGAGAAAACTGATCAACTTCGATTTCTCTTATGTTGTCACCCTGGCTATGCTTTTCCTCCTCTATTCCGGGACAGAGGCGCTCGGCGGGAACGGAGCTATGGCGTGCCTGCTCTTCGGAGTGGTGCTTGCTAACGGCAGGAAAATCTACGGTATGATAAAGTTCGAGAATATGGCGTATGAGATAGATGAGACAACAAAGGGCTTCCATTCGCTGATCACTTTTTTCATGACAACGTTCTTCTTCGTCTATCTCGGGCTCGTGGTCACGGTCGGGAGCGTGAATCTAATAGCTATAGGCGTGCTGCTTGCTGTAGCATCGCTCTTTGTCAGATATGGGGCCATGTGGATAACTGTCTATAACGGCAAGTTCAGCGAGTTGGAGAAAAAGACAATATGGATGCTATTCCCGAAGGGCCTGACTGCCGCTGTTCTGGCCTATCTGCCAATCTCTATGAAGGTGCCTGGGACCGAGAATTTTGCAGATATAGTGTTTACAGTCATAATAACGACCATGGTGATTGCGACAATAGGCGTTGCTATAATCGAGAAGAAATACACTCCGAAGGATAAGCGGGTCGTAAAACAAGTAAAAGTGGAAGAAAAGCAAATCAGGGTTTGAAAAGGGAGTCGTTTATCTCGGAGAGGCTCATGTTGTCCAGGGAATCGAACTGCCCGAGCATGTCGTCTATAGAGTCTATGTCGTTGCCTAAATCAGCTACCTCTTTGTCCGTGTACGCTTCGTGCTGGGAGAATGTCGTGTATGCCAGCAAGGCGACAGCTACGGCGACCAAAGCTACCACTGCAAGATAGGTCAGTCTCATGCTCTCACCTAGCCGGTGTTGTTCACGTATACTGCCAGGCTAATCTCTCTCGAATTGTTGTAATAGTCTCTGGCGGTTACGAATAGGACAGCCGGTCCGTCCTGCGTAGTGTTCGTGTTCCATGAGGCATACCATCGCCCATCACTCGCATTGCCCGAGTATAGGGACAGGTTCGAGAGCGTTCCGTTGGCTCCTACCTTGAGGGTCACGGAACTGACATTGCTGGTGTCAGACGCCGATACGTTGACGTCGATGGTCCCGGAGACGTTTTGGCTGGGCTGGGGTGTTATTATCGACATGTTTGGTGCGTTAGTGTCTGTCTCGGCTGGAACTGAGTTGTTAACGTTCACGCTGATGCTGATTTCGCGCGAGTTGTTGAAATAGTCTTTGGCCATTACGAAAAGAATCACAGTTCCGTTGCTTGTTGAATTGGTGTTCCATGATGCGCTCCAGTTCCCTCGGATTATCGTACCGGCATATAGAGTCAGGTTGTACCAAGTCCCGTTGGTTCCTGCCTTGAAGACGATAGAGCTAATGTTGGTGTTGTCTGAAGCGGACACGTTCAAGTTTATCGCCCCTGAGACGTTCTGGTTGCTAATTGGAGTGATCATCGCTAGATTTGGGTGCGTTGTGTCTGCATGGTTCTCGTCGTCTGTTTCATTCTCGTGGGCTATCGGCTTTCCAATCAGGCCTTTGATCTCTCTTGCCATTTCTTTCAGGATTTCATGGGCCTGTTTCAATGCCTGCTGCGCGTTACGGAGGTATACATGCATCTGATTCATGGTCGCGTCTTTGTCCGTTGTATTGGAGTAATCCTTTAGCATGTTATGGGCTAGTGTCCAGTTGCCATAGGCTATATTTATCTGAACGTTGAACTGCGCGAATTCGGCTTTCAGCCCGGTTGTGTTCATTCCTCGCGCGTCTAGTTGCTGTATTGTCGAATTCAGCTTTCTCGTCAGGCCGTTCGCATTCAGCATTATTCCGTTCATCTTATCGGAGACGTCCTCGTTTATCTTATACTTTGCCCTGATCTTAAAGTCCTTCCAGTCGTTCTTCATATCCTTGGCTATATCCAGAACTTCTGACTTGTTGGTTGCATTCATTAGTCTCTGTCTGGTCTGATTCAAGAATAAATCGAACTCCCCATCCTTGACTCGATCTCTGAGCTTTTGTGCAAGGTCATTCATCTTGTCAAGACTATTACCAACGTATTTCTGGACCTGGGATGTGAACTGTTTCTCGTTCATATTTTTGTTCTTGAACTGCTCGCGGGCCTGTTCAAACTGTTGTTTTTGATCTTCATATTTCCCAGCCAATTCCGGCTTGCCTTTCCCATTGGACTGAGCAAGCGCAGTGACGGGGAATATGCTGAATACCATGATTGTTGCGATTAGCAAACTTCCTAATTTCATCTGATCACCGAGAGAGTTCTGATAGTTAGTATATTTAAACATACTTTCTTTAAAGTGGATTTAAAGCTTCATTAATGCTCCTTTTGTCAAATGAAGCTTTATCCTGCCTTACTTTTCCAAGCAAAACTTTATATTGCCCCATAGTCAGAAATAGAACCATGCTCGGAAAAACGTTTATCTGCCTTGCGCTCATGCTGTCGGCCTCTTTAGCCACGACAGTATACGGGACCATATACGAGTGGTCAACGTTAGAGCCTCTGAAGGACTGCATATTGGAGGCAAACTCCACGCCTATGCAGCAGCTGATCTCTAAGAACGGGAACTATTCTTTCCAGCTGCCTATCGGAAGCTATGAGATAACAGCGAAATACTACGAGAACAACAGCCTCCTACTGGAATCGACAGACAAGGTATCAGTCGTGTCTGATGGTAACTATCTCATGGATATCATAATGTTCCCTGCGATAGACTTGGGCGAGCCGCTTTTCAACGAGACAGACCCTAACCTGGATGAGCAGTATCTATTCATTAATCAGGATAACTGGTTGAACATCGTATTCTTCTCGATGGTTATTACCGCAGTGGTGCTTCTGCTAGCCTACAGGATAAGAACCGGTAAGAAAGAGAAACCAGAGCCTATCGAGGAGAAATCCGGGAGGCTTTCTAAGGAGGCGAGGCAGGTTCTCGAGATAATCCAGAAGGAGAACAGGACGACTCAGAAGGAGCTCAGGAAAAAACTGCCGTGGTCCGAAGCCAAAGTCAGCCTGATTGTAGCCGACTTAGAGGAGCGGGGTCTGATAAAGAAGATAAAGAAAGGCAGGGGCAATATACTCAAGATAGACTAGCTTTCTCCAGCGCCTTTATCCGCTTATAGGTCAGCGGGTGCGTCATGAATATCTCCATCCAGCCGCTCCCTTTCTCTTTTTCCATCTGCGCAGAGTACCTAGAGCTCACCTCATCGGCTATATAGAAGGAGCGCATAGCTGTTGGGCTGGGCTGCTTTGTTCTAGTCAAATCGTAGCTTATCTTGGCAAGAGCACTGGCTAAATCCGCGGGCTTCTTTGTGATATTGCCAGAATACGAGTCGGCATAGTACTCTCTGACCCGTGATAAGTATAGTACTAATAGGGTGGCGAGAAACTGAGCAACCATGCCGCCGAGCCATGCGCCGAGATAGTTTACCCCTCCGTCCCTGTTGCGCGAAGACGCGGCTATTACTCCGAAATAGATTATGTAATATAGGATAGCGGGCAGGGCAGAGGCAAGAGTCATGACTATCATGTCCCTGTGCTTGATATGGCCGAGTTCATGCGCTATAACCGCCTTGATCTCCTCTGTCCCAAGCTTATCAAATAGGCCCGTATGCAACGCTATATTGGAACTGGCCTGGGTCCTGCCGAATGCGAAGGCGTTTGGCGTCGGATTATTGACAAGATAGACTTTAGGCCTCGGTATTCCGGCTTTATCCGCTATCTCATAGACCATCGCCAGTATTCCCTGGTCCTTGCATTCTTTAGCGCCCGTTGTTAGCTTGACTATCGCCGGCCCTATCAGCCATTGGATAAAGACCATGAAGCCGATGAATAGGAACACACCATATACTAGCGCAGAGCCAGTTATCCCTAACAGCCATGCCACTGCCCAGAATATAGCCCACAATAGAACGCCCATCACGAAGAAGGTTATGAATATTGCCCAGGCTAGCCTCATAAGAACACCGAGAGATTTGTGCAGTTTGTTCTTAATTAAGTTTACGCTCATTTTTTGCTGGCTTTTTGCCCTGAGACTTTTTCGCCTATTCTCGTCAGCGCGCTGCTAGTATAGCCGCCGAATATGTCTATGAGTATGTAAAGGCCGAGGGATACGCCAATCAGAAGATAAGCCGAAGTGAAGAGCTTTCCAATGTCAGTCAACGGGACTAGGGTGGCGTGCCCAGCCGTGGTGATATAGGAAACACTGAAAAAGAGTGAGTCTATCCAGGACCAGCCCTCTGCGTAATAGTAGAAGGTAGTGCCCACAACTATCAATAGCCCTATTACGATGGCTGCTCCGACTAGCTTTGGCTGGACCATGAGAATAGTTAAAGAAATAGGGTTTAAAAAAGAATAGGTTACGCGGCTTTGCTAAAGAACTCATTTTATAGTTCGACTTCTTGAGCAGGCACGGCACGTTTGAACAGAGGGTTAGTCTTTGTTTTGATCAGGATGGTTCAGGCGTTTGTAATCCCCACACTTCACCATTTTTATAAAATCAACATCAATTTCAAATCTTTCATCACATTCTTGGTACAGTTTATCGTGAATTCTGCATTCCCCGTTTGTGCAGTAATAAACTTCAACAGTAACTCCCGCCTCTTTCGCTTGCTTTACTGCTGGAACAAAATCACTATCACCCGTTAGCAATATTGCCCTTTGGATGTGGTGGTTCCAAGACAGTTTGGCTAAGTCCAAAGAAAGTGAAACATCCACTCCTTTCTGTCGGTAGTCTGCAGAGCCATCTGGTAACGTTATCTTATTTAGCCTACCTAATCGTACTTCAAAGCGTGGGAGTTCATTCAGCGCGTGGAGGAATCTTTCACGCGATGCAACCCTTCTTTTTTCATCATCTGTTGGTGGGCTGCCTTGATAAGGAGGACAGTCATAATAATAAGTTCTAAAGCGTTCACACTTTGATGGCGGACAAAGAACATCCGAGAGCTTCCTGAAATCAATCCGTGGAAGCATTGAAAAGCTAAGTTTACTAGTATCCGCAAAGGCTTCGGTTACTTTCTGCAAGTAACCACCATCAATGAACACGGCTGCTTTGTCTGTCATAAATAAAAAAAGTAAATTAATGACCTATCGTCGCAGAGCAACGATAGCGGCTATAACGTTATATTGTATCGTAGAAGGCATATTTAAGCCTTTTGGTGTGCGGCCGGGTTCACCAAATTAAATTGCGGAGTTATGCCGAGCTCGTACATCTCATGTATCAAGACCACGATGGTTACGGGTTACGCGCTCTCTATCCTTGGAGCGAGATAATAGACCACAGTCGCCTGGCCGATAGAATACTCTATTCTTAACGGGTTGTCAGTCTTCAGGTCGAGAGAGACTACGGCCTCGTTATCCGTTGTCCTGAGCAAGTCATTCAGGTACTCTAACGGATACATGGAACTAGATTCGGCGTTGACTGTGTGCTCCAACAGGACGTCGTCATCTTTCTTCGCCTCGATCAGGACCTCGCCTTTGTCGCCATGAGCTGAAATCTCGAATCCGTTCTTGTCCGCCTTCAGGACGACGTGAGACGATATCAGCGAGGCGTCCTTCAGCCCTTCCTTTAGGGTGAAGCCGTTTATCTTGATTCTTGAGTCGAACTCTATCTTCGGCTGCTTTGGGGTCATGCCTGATACGTCTAGCAATGGGAGGTTAAATCGTCTTGTGGTCTTTCCCTTGAACACCAGCTCCAGTCTTGAGCCCGTTTTGTCTAATCTCAGAATCAGCTTCTCTCCCGCTCTGACTCGGCTCGTGACTTTCGATAGGTCATCTAGGTTCAGCCCTATCTTGGTCTCGCTCGGAACGTCATATTTTTCCAACGCGCTCTTGGGATAGTTGAAATCGACCATGGCTATCTGCGAGGGATCCATCGCCCTTAGCTTCAGCCCCTCTTTCGTTATCTGGAATTCTCCCTCGTCTATAAGCGTGACTAGCGCATCGATACAGTCCTTGAAAATCTTCGCGTTATCAAACACAATCTCGAACATCAAAATCACCTATGCTGCCTCGTATAGTTATGGCTTTACTAATATAAAAAGGTGGGATTATTATCCGCAGTAATGCCCACCGGTAAAGAAATTAGTCATACAGCTTTGTGCTGAGAGGCAGCAGATTGTGGAAAAATCGGTGCATAATTTACAATACGTGCCGAAAGCGCAACATTTATTGCCCACCCCGCAAGAAGTACAACTCTGGCCGGAAGAGCAGCAGATAGTGCCGCCAGTGCCTGTGCCGCAGCACGAGCCGCCAGAAGCGCAGCATCTGGAGCCGCCATATGGACAGGAACTGCATGACTGGCCTGATGAGCAGCAAGTAGTGCCACAAGCAATTCCACTCAGGCAGCAGGTCGTTCCGATGCATGTGCCTGTTGGACAGTATGTTAAACCGCCGCAGCACTGACCAGATGAATAGCACATACTGTTGCAACAGATTTGGCCGGATGAGCAGCAGTGAGCAGCAATTCCACTGCCGCAACAGACCTGACCGGATGAGCAACATGCAGCACCGCAGTTTGGAGTATATATACATCCCATAGTCGACGAAAAAGTATAACATGTGGGACATGGACAGGTAACGTCTGGGACAAGTGAGCCGCTTGCGCTACATCGCAGGCCACCGATAGCAACCGTAGAACACTGTCCGGCTTTTGTTCCATCTGAGCAGTGACATTCGCAATTTGAACAATAAGCGCCGGTTCCTGTACAGGTTCCTAGAATAGAGCCTTCGCACGGTTCACCTGGGTCTAATCGGTTATTACCACATACATAGCATTTGCAATCGACGCAGTGGCCGGGGCAAGCTGAATCAAAATTAGCATCACATTCTTCTCCTGGGTCCAACTGGTTATTATGGCAGACTAATGCCGCACATTCACTTGAATTGCTATAAATTATATCCGAACGGGTATGGTTACAGCAGTAAACGGCCCCTACAAAAATCTCCTTTTTTGTTGATGGGTTCTGGCAAGCTGCATTACAGGAAATGCATGGGTCGTTGGGGCTGGACATCTGGGAAAGTTTGCATGTTTCTGACGCTTGCTTGCACGCGGCTACTGAAACCTGTGAACTCTGTCCGCTGAGCACTCCGGACAAGAAAACGGCAGTTATTCCGGCGATGGCCAGAACTGCTGCGATTATAACCAGGTATTCCAGTGAGCCTTGTGCCTGCATGAATAGAAAAAGGCATTATATATATAAAAATATGTTATCTGTTTCTGCTTACGAACTATATCTGTGTGCCTATAATCTTAAAGAGATCTATGGCACAAGATTCCGCTCCTCTCGGGTGCCAGTCGTAACACCAGACTTTTACCTTAAAATTCGGATTGTTGTTGGCTGTAGCTGGTAACGAGTAGGAATTATATTCCCAGTCGGTTGTGTGTAATTTAGTATAAAGATTATTCCAAGTGGTGCCGCCATCTGCGCTCCAGTCCACTTTCATCCACTCTCCGGGAGCAGGTGTGGCGTCGTATAAGTCAGGATATGCCCAAAATGATACCTGGATATCCTTGTATCCGACGGTGCTTTGGGTGTGGTTTATGGCCCATTGGCCATATTGGTGCAGGAGGGCTGAATTTGACCCGCTATAGCCGCTGGCGACCACATGCCAGTAAGTAGCATCAACTATGTCTCCGGTCCAAGCATTAAGATTCGCGAACTCATCAGAAAACAGCTCTTTTTGAACAGGAACGGAAGAGCAGCCGGGCGTGCCAGCATAAATCATATCGGTCTTACCTGCTTTACAACAAAGAGTGGCACCAGAAAAAATCTCGATGCCCGTCGTCGAATCCTTGCAGGCGGCATCGCACTGGTCGCATTGATCGGTCGGACTGGACATTTTTGACAGTCTGCAGTCGATTGAGGCTTGTTTGCATGTAGAGATAGAAACAGACGATTTTTGGGTTCCGATTATTCCTGTGGCATAAAGAATAACTACGGATGAGATGGACAGCACTATTGCGATTATCACGAGATACTCAAGAGAACCTTGCGTTCTTGCCATGATAGGATAACAGATAGCGACTATAAAAACTTTATCTCGCTGTATCAAAAATTAGAACACAATGTCAGCACCATTTACAAAAGTTATAACAAGTCGATTGAGTGCATCCCTCCATTCCGATACAAATGCCGGAAGTACATGAACACCATTGGCAGGTGGTAAGAGAGCATTCTGATGGTGTCTCTGCCCAGGTACATTCTCCAGTTCCGGCGATGCAAATGTTGCATGCTCCGCAATCCGTACATGGCAAAGCATGGGTTCTAAAGAAGCAAGATCCGGTACCGCCTGCACCACCGCTGCATTCATAAGCTGTGTACGTTCCACATCTCTGAGTGTCACTACCACAGGAATAAGTAGTGGGATCTCTCACTCCACAGGAAGCACCTGCCGGTTCGGTTTCGCCAGTCGGATTGCATACTGCGCATCCGGTCCCGATGTTATCGCACGTTGGTTTCTTACAGTCGTTGGGAATATCGGTGCCGGCGCAATCCATATTAGAAGTGCATGTGGGGGCTCTGCAAATTTTGTTTGGTGCCGTTCCGCAGCAGTACTGGCCAGATGGGCAGGGGGTGGTGATGTCATCCACGCAACCGGTGACACAAACACCGCTTGAGCACATCTGACCTGGCGGACATAGCTTGGTATCTGTGCATCCAGGCACACATGCATGGCTGGCAGAACAGACCGTACCCGCCAAGGGGCAGTTAGTATTGTCTGCGCATTCGACACACAAGTTGGCCAAGCAGATGGGGGTTGGGCTTGAGCAATCAGTACTGTCCTTGCACCCGTAACAGCCCGGAGAGTTTGCAAATACCATCTCAGGCAGGCCATGGTTGCAGCAGAAGGTCGCGCCGTCGAACAACTCAACGCCGCCAGAGTCTTTGCATGCTGTGTCGCAAGGCAGACATGGATCGGTCGAAGAAAGCATCTTTGCCGCTTTGCAGTCGACAGCCGCCTGCTTGCACGAGGTCACGGAGATGGATGATTTTCCTCCCCCGAGTATGCCTGTTGAATACGATATAACTACTGCAGAGACCGCTAAGACAATCGCTATTATAATAAGGTATTCGAGTGAACCTTGGGCTCGCGCCATGAATGAATTAGAGAACAGGTATATAAAAAGTTTAGTGTATCATTCGCAGCATGACATGAATGAATTAGAAGAAAGAGAGATAAAAATGATTTTCTAATTAGGCGATTTTCGGGCCATAGCCAGTGAGTACACCAATGGCGGCCATGTCATTTGCGCAACCAGCACCCATGACGTCATCCGTTCTCTCCAAGCAGCTCCCTAAAGAAGCGTCGGGAATTGCTGTGCCGATCGAGTTTCCGCAGTTGTTCGAATAAGACCTAGCGTTATTGCCATCGGATGTGTCCATAGTTATTATCTCGTCCTTGCCGTCTCCATCCAAGTCCTCGGCGTACATCGCTTCAGCATCATCATCTTTCGCATCCAACCACGTATAGTTTAAAGTCGGGTCAGTCGCCGTAGCCAGGTTGAATGTTGCTCCGCTGCTGCTCATTTTTGTTATATCAAAAATCCACATATCATTGTGGCTTGGATTGTTACAACCTTGCATTGAGTCGCTATGCTCTTTTGAGAGGATTACCAACTCCTTCCTGATGCCGTCCAGATTCCAGTCCGCAAAGTCGAAATCCATGACTCTCTTGCAACTGCCTGGCAAGTTGAACCTAGCGTAATAAGTCAGGGCATATGTGCTACCGGAAGTGGGTGCTGTATATATGCTTACGTAAGGAGTTCCTCCTCTTTGCATCGCCGCAACAGCCGGTTTTCCGTTGACATAAAGCGCTTTCAAGAGTTCATAACCGGTTTGCGACGGCCAGAGTATATGACCGAAATTGCTCAGGGTGAGGGTATAATAATCTGAATATGACGAGATATTCTGCAGTGAGAACTGTATAGTTGGCTGGCTCGTTAATACGACAAGGTTGGTGCCCGTGTCTCCATCCGAGTCAATGATGGCAAAATCAACGGCACCTATATCGGAGCCTATGTTGAGTCGCTTGATATAAGTACCTCTGTTGTCATATATTGTCAGCGTGCTCATGGCGTTGTCCGAGACTATGAGTTCGGTTTTTCCATCGTTATTTACATCTGCAGCTTTTATTCTCATGGGATTTTTAAAGTCAGGGGTGGGGGTAATTCCCAATTTGTCGGCTGATGACGGTGAGTCCGGGCATAATTGAGTTGCTTCATAAAAGTCAACAATTTGGACATATCCCGGAAGAACACCAGCCTGCATCCCCATGACCAAACTTAGCGAGTGGGCACAGTTGCAATCTTGTCTACATGTGCAGGTATTTCCAGAAGCTGTTGGGTCGCAAGCTTCGCCTGACGCCAGGATGGCATCTCCGCATATTGGCAGACATTTTTCACCACCCGCTGGACAATACATACCCGTTGGGCAAGCGTTACAGCCATGACAACTGTCAATAAGATTGGCGGTAGGTGGTGTACCAAGACAATACTTGCCCAGGTTTGCGGGTGTGGTAGAACAACTGCCTGCCGGTGTGCCGTCGTTGCAGCAAAGGAAGCAGGTCTTGCTTCCGGAATTACAGCAATAGGTCCCACAGCTGCATGCTGGGCAATTATCCACGAGGTTTAATGTTGAATCACAGAGCTTGCCGCGGTTAGCACTATTAGGATTGGCGCACGTGTTTTTAGGGGTACCATCCTTGCATGCGGGAACATAGCATTCTTTGGTGATGGTGTTGCATTCCTGACCCGATGGGCAGTTGCAGGCTACACAGTCGTATATCCAACTACCAGCGCTGCAATACTTTGGCTTATCTGCGGAGCACTTACCATAAGGCGTGCCATCATCACAAGCCAGATAGCATTTTTTTGTGGTGGTATTGCAAGCGTGATCAGATGGGCAGAGGCAGTTAATACAATCATTTATGAGAGTCCCAGCGCCAGTGCAAAACCATGGCTGGGTGTCGGAGCATTTGCCGTAGGGCGTGCCATCAGAGCATGAGAGCTTGCAGCCGAATGAGCCGTCATAGATTCCAGAGTCATTCCCCTGCTTGCAGCACTGCGTAGCATTTTGGAATATCTCTGTCCCGTTGGTGAAGTTGCATGAGTTATCGCAGAAAGAGCATTGCGCATTGGAATCCGAGACGAGAGTGGTCCGGCACGTCTTCGCTGCAGCCACACATGTGTTGTAAATATAATGCGTTTCTTGGGAGCCGAAGGAGTTGACGACAATCAGAGTGACTATCGTTGTTACTGCGAGAACCACACTGATTATAATCAGATACTCCAACGAACCCTGGACTCTCGCCATGATAAAAAGAGGGATAATAAGTATAAAAAGTTTGCTAACAGCTCAGGGCGTATTGATAGTCTGTCCCTAAGTTCGAATGGCCGTCGCACAGCTTGCCCATAGTCAGGTCGCAGAAGAAGAGCTTCACATGTCCCAATAGAGGTATGGGTATCAGTATCTTCCTTCCTATGAGCATCCTTTGGGTGATTGGAGTAGAGATGCAGCCTATGTTCTCGTCTATGCAGTTTTCGCCGGTCTTTGTCATCTGGTCCAGCGCCGTATTTGCGTCCCCTTTCGTCAGCAGGATATAGCCGTCGTTTGTCTTTATCTTGACGAATGCTCTATGGATTATCTGCACGCCTGTCGGATAGGCGCTATAGACCACTATGTCGTTGGACCTGTTTAGGGATACCTGCTTGCTGCCTATTATTAGTTCTGTGACTTCCCCGTTTTCATCGAGTATCGGCGTTACCCCCTCATACCTGTCCACAACGACCTCGGGCGCGTTGATGTCCTTTATGCTCGTGCCCTGGACTACGAGTATATCGCCTATGTTCAGGTAGCCTTTCTCCGAGCAAGAGGCGACGACCACGCCGGGGGATGATGTCCCCAGTATGGCGGGGAGTACTATGAAGTAGATGACAGCCGCCACTACGAAAGATACTGCCCAGTCCTTGATCTCCTGGCTGGCGCTGAACTTTTCATAGCCCAAAAGCTTCTTCACTCTCTTTGCCAGGGTTATCTTACGCCCTTTTGGTTGATTCTCCATGGGTTACACCAGATGCTATCAGATGCGCTATCCGAACCGGCTCGGGTAGATTGCCTATCTTTACCGTTTTGTCTATTAATTCCTCCGCTTCTGATTCGGTCAGGCCCGCATTCTGGAAGTATAATTTTTTGTAACTATGAATCTCTCCTGCTTTCCTAATCATCCCCAGCCGCTTTTTCTTGTCTGGGAAATGGTCCAAAGCCCTCTCGACCCTCTCTGGGCGGGGTCTTTTCCTCAGGACGGCCAGGACAGGCACACTCGTCTTTTTATATAGTTCGTTGATATCCAGGATGTTGAATCCCCCGAGAGTGGTCCCGTTGGTGATTATGTATCTCAGCTGGCTCTTATGCTTCGAGCGGTTCACCAGCTCGGTTAGCTTCTTGGTCGAGTCATTTCCGTCCTTGGCGATATAACAGGACAGAATTCCTTCCAAATCCTTGCTGCCTCTGAGGACCGCACCAACGACAAGGACTTTTTTGTCCCGGTATTTTGAGAAGTAGCCGTCGTCTATGCCAAGAACCCGAATCTCGTCTTTCATTTCAAATCCTTTACATGCTTTTTAATGTTCTTGACTGCCTTCTTCAGAGCCTCTCTCGGAGCCTCTTTCTTGGTCCTAAGATAGAAAGCTGGCTCTCCAGTTAGGGGATGGGCTATATCGTATTGAGCTATCTCCACATCCTCGTCCCTTAGTAGCTCATCCACAAGCAGTCTAGAAAAAGTATGGTCCTCTCCCTTCAAGACGAACTGCATCTCGTTCTTCTTCTCGCTTTTGACCTCAAGCTGCATGATTTCACCTCAGATTGCCAGAACCGTAGTCTTGCGCTATCTTCCTGCTCTCGACATCTCCGCATCTGTCGCAGACTAATTTGGCGCCAGAGCTTCTTAAAGGTTGCCTGCAGCGGATGCAGAACGCCTTGATAACTCCTAGCTCTCTTCCGTCGATGGTCAGTTTTGTCGTATGCTCGCTGGACTCTATTATCCTAGCCCGGATTATATCGCCAATCCTCAGCTCATCCCTCAGGTCCTTGACATAGTCCCGCCTTATGTTCGAGACGTGCAAGACAGCCGAGACGCCGTTAGGAACCAAAGAAACGCCCTGGGAATCAATCTGCGCCAAATCGATTATAGCCACAGAATCAGAGGTCTGAGCGACCATACCTATCGTGACTGTGCCTACGCCTTGTAGCTTTGGGACTCTGGTCTTGGGTTTGACTCTCGCCGAATGTGTCTTGGCATCTAGCTCTAACTGTCCTATGTTGGAAGAGTAGACTCCCTCGTCCGAAGAGAACGTTCCTGTCGACGGCATATACTCCTCAATAGCTCCTACGTGGTCTCCCGGTAGTACGTCCATGAATACACCAAAAATAGCTTCTTCTATTGTATGCGCTCCTGTATTTAAAAGAGATGCGTGATGGATTACCTGCAATAGGTACAGGCAGCAACATGACAAAGAGCGGAAGTCAAACAGATATCAAAACCACAGGTAGGAGCACAATTCATACAACCAACACTAGCTAGAGTGCACCCTCCAGTCCCGGTGGGTGCTGGGACTGCGCAGTTACTGGTGTGGTAAAAACAAACGGCACACAGGCAATACCAGGTTTGGCAACTCTTGTCGTCAACAACTTGAGTGGATTTGCACTGGCCGCCCGATGAGTCTACTGTGGCGGGATCGCAGGCATACGTTGTGGTGGTTCTTTTCATATTATAGCCATAAATAGTCTCATAGCCAGGTATTGGACTGCTACACGCATCGATCTGTGTTCCCGCTTGGCAGGTTTTGGTTTCGGTGGTCTGACTGCTGACAACACTGCAGCTGCCGAGTCCGTCACATTTCATGGTCGTGGTAGTTCTTTGGGCAGTATTGCTATCTTTGCATGTCCAGGCGCTGATCGTTGTCTGGCAAACGGTGCTGGTCGACTCTTTCTTCCCCCCTGTATCGCAATAGGCATTATAGGCTCCGGGGTTAACGCACAAGCGACTCACGCATAAACCGTCTCCAGTGGTGGCTGGATTCGGGTCTGGGCAGACAGGATCATTGGCAGTCATGCAGGCTGGCGTCACGCATTTTTTCGTGAGCGGGTTGCAAAGCTGGGGCGTACAGTCGGTATCACTGAAACACGCATTGCAGTCATCGCCGGTCGCACCCTCATATACGCTGTCTGGTTTTCCCATCTTACAGCAAGTTGAGGCTTTGGTGGATATATCCGTGCCGTCGGGATTTTTGCACTCCACGTCGCAGTAACCGCATTTATCGTTGGGGTTGGCGGCAAGGGCAGCTTTGCAGTTTGCGGCCGCATTCTTACAGGTGTTGTATGAATACTTTCCCTGCTGTGAGCCGATATAGCCAACGGCGATCATGGTCACCACAGAGATTATTGCCAATACGACGGCTATCAGAACAAGATATTCCAGAGAACCTTGCGCTTTCTGCATGAAAAATAATAGGGTTAAGTTGTATAAAAACGTATAGCATTGGTTATAGTTTTGGTTGTTTTATACCAGCCAGGTTCCGTACGGGATATCATCGTTGCGGATGGCTAACATCCTGGTGAACCGTCATAAATCATGTTACTGCTACCATGCTTACAACAATTAGTGGCTGTTGGAAATATGGCTGTCCCATTGGTGAAATTGCACGCGGTATCGCAGAAAGAGCACGCAGTTGCAGGGTTCGCGGAAAGGGAGGTCTTGCAGGACGCAGCCGCGTTTGCGCAGGCGTTGTATAGGTATCTGTTCTGCTGGGAGCCGAAGGAGTTTACAATGATTAGGGTGACAACTGCCGTGACCGCGATGGCCACGCTTATGATAATCAGATACTCCAACGAACCCTGGACTCGCGCCATGATAGGATAAGAGAGCGCGGGTATAAAAAAGTTGCTCTCGGAAGGTTTTTAAGCAGAAAGATATTTACTATAATTATGATTGAGTCCATAATCTCGCCAGGCAGCGCGGAAAGAAGGCCATGGACCGCGATAGGCGTTGGGTTTCTCTTCACGGTAATCGCCGCTCTAATAACCTTCGTGATAGAGACCTTTTCAGTCTGCCACGGCGCGGGCTATCTGCTGGTCTCTTTCATAACGATAGCCGCTGCCCCCCTCTTCGTCCGGGTGTTCTGTATTGAGGAGCATAAGAAGAAAGGGAACATCTTCGAGAGACATCTGCCGATTATAGAGGTCTACGCTTATTTCTTCTTGGGCGTGATAATAGCGAGCTCGTTCTTCTTCGTGCTATATGGAGACAGGGGCTCTAAATGCCTCTTCACCGACCAGTTAGGGGCACTGAACAACATAGGCGTCATAAACGAGCAGAACCTCCCAGTCTGCGGGCCAGAAGGGAGCACGATAACAGGATTGTCTGTCGTCCATAAGAGCTGGGATAGCTTCTTCGTGAATAACGTCTCGCTCTTATTACTATTATTCATCTTCTCTTTCGTCCTGGGCGCTGGCTCAGTCTGGCTCATCTCGTGGAACGCATCGGTCATAGGAGTCTTGATCGGCTATAATATGGACCCACTCATACTGGTCAAGATACTGCCCCATGGGATATTCGAGTTCGGCGGCTACTTCTTGGCAGCTGTGGCCGGGGGGATTCTATCGGCGGCCATAATCCAGGAGAGGATAAAGACGGATTATGAGCGCGTTCTTATAGACTCGTTCATCTATTTCGGGCTCGCAGTTGCCATGATTTTCATCGGTGCTATAATAGAATCAGTGCTCTAATCGAACTCAAAGCCCTTCTTCTTGTGGGCGGGCTTCTCCTCGCGATAGCCCAATTCTCTCTTCAGTTCTTCTATTATTGAGCCGGACTTCTCGCCCTCTTTGGCCAGCTCCTGGTATTTGTCTACGAGCTGCTCCTGCGCTTTGGAGAACGGCACACCGATTCGGGAAGAAAGGTTCTCAGCCAAGCGAGACAATTCTAGCGGGAATATTATCTTGGTCGATTTCCCCTCGGCTATCTTGTGCAGCGCCTGTAAGTACATGTAATGGAGCGTTGGATTTGTCAGTTTAGCGCCCGCTTCTTCGAGGGCGTTCAATGTCAGCTTCTGCGCCTCTGCTCTTTGCACCTGGGCCATCTTGTCTTCAGCTGCCGCCCTCCTACGGTGCATCGCGGCCATTACCTCCTGCGGGAGCTCTACCGACTGTATCTCTATCTTGTCGACCTCCATCCCCCAGTTATAGGCGGTCTTCGATAGATTCCGGTTCAGGTTTATGTTTATCTGGTCGATATTGGATATCACCTGCTCCAGAATCATTTTTCCTATGACATCCCTCAGGTTCGCCTGGATGAAAGAGACTGAGGCGTCCTTGTAGTCTTCGACGTTTATTATCGCCTTTTTCGAGTCTGTCACATGGAGGTATATTATGGCGTCTACAGTCAATTTGATATTGTCGCGAGTGACCACTGTCTGGGCAGGTATCTCTAGCGTCTGGACGCGCAAATCGACTTTAGTCGCCGAATCTACGAATGGTATCAGAACCAGCCAGCCAGGGCCGCCGACCTTCAGGAACCTGCCGAAACGATAAACGACAGCTCGTTCGTACTCCTGCAGGACCAGGAAGAACTTTGGCGACTGGGTGTAGAGGACTATCAGCGCGGCCAGCACCAGCAATAAGAAGTATAACGGCTTGTCGAAAAGGTTGAAGTACCAGAGCCCGACTAGGCCGCCGGCTACCGCGGCTACGAAAACCAGAAAGATTGTGGCCTGCATCTCGACTTCTGACGCCATAATAACACTATTCCTTCGAAGGATATATACCTAATGTTTTTATTCTAAGGTAAATATATATAAATACTCTTGTTTTAAGGTATCTGTATGAAAGTGCTAGTGCTCTGCGTCGACAGGGATGATGACCTGGGAAAGAAGGCCAAAATCAAGGGGCCAATTATAGGGAGAGACAAAAATATAGAAGCGGGCACAGCTCTGATTATGGCCGACCCGGGAGAGGCGGACGCTAACACCATCTTCGAGGCTATTAGGATATTTGACGAGCTGAAGAAGGAGGCCGTGGATATAGTCACGCTAACCGGCCATTCTTCCCGGGGCTATAAATCAGACAAAACAATCTCGCAGCAGCTCGATACTGTCCTGGCCAAGCACAAGGAAATCGATGGGATATATTTAGTCACGGATGGCGCGGATGACGACGAGGTAATCCCTATAATCCAGTCGAGAAAAAAGATAATCTCGAAGAAGACGCTGATCATAAAGCAGGCCAAAGAACTGGAGAAGAGCTACTATGTCCTGAAAGAGGTTCTGAAGGATCCGCACTTCGCCCGGCTCATATTCGGTTTGCCTGGCGTAGTCCTATTGACTGTCGCCTTTCTACAGGAATTGGGCTTCAAAATAATCGTTCTACTTATAGGGCTATATCTCATGTTCAAGGGCTTTGGGATAGAAGAGCCTGTGTTGAATGCCATACGCGGGTTCCGGGAGACCACGGGGACTGAGAAAGCCTCGTTTCCTCTATACATGGGAGCGTTGCTAGTCTTCGTGCTGGCTTTCTGGGCCGGCATGGACAAAGTGGCTATAAGCAGCGTCACAGAGCCCATAAAACAGGGAGCGATATTCCTGAATGGATTCATCACCCTATTCACGATAGGGCTGGTCTTCTTCTTGATGGGCAGGATGGGCGATATGCACTACATCAACGAGCCGCTAAAGGTCAGAAAATACGCCATGACTATCGTCACCATGCTGGCTATCCTGTTAGTCATAACCGGGGCCATCAACCTGATCTTGGGCCAGATCCTTGCCGTAGACTTTTTCGCTTACATACTACTGGCATTTTTAGGCACCATCGTCGGGCTGAGCATAGTAAGGGCTTTCTGGAAGAGAAAGTACATCGTCGCCAGGCTCAAGAAGGACCTGGAAGTGTTCGACCAGACTGGCAACAAGCTTGGGAACATACTCGAGATAAACAGGAAGAGGAAGATGATGGTCGTGGAGGGCAAGGAGAGGGTCAGCGTTCCTTTCTCCAGGATTATACTCGTGAAAGAATTCGTAGCCGTCAGGTCCTAGCAAACCACTATCTTCGATATGCCTTTAATCAACGCGTCTTTTTCTTTGCTGGGCTTAAGCGCAGCGGATAGCACATCGCATAGGTTGTTCGCTGGGATTATCTTTATCTTCTTCAGTTTCTCTGGGGACAGTACGACATCCTCACGATTGGCAGCAGGGACGATGACCTTTTTAGCGCCCGCTTCTATCGCCGCCTCTATCTTGGCAGAGACCCCGCCAACGGGCAGGACTTCACCCTTGACGGACAGAGAGCCGGTCATGGCTATAGACAAATCGACGGGTATGTCCTCGAGCGCGGATATGACTGCGGTGGCGACAGAGACGGAAGCTGAATCGCCTTCCACACCCTCGTAAGTCTGCAAAAACTGGATATGGGTATCGTAGCTGGAGATGTCCGTCCCTTTGTATTTCTTGATTATCGCCGAGACGTTCTGGACAGCCTCTTTCGCTATTTCTCCTAGTTTTCCCGTGGCTATTATCTTACCCTCCCGGGCGGATAGAGCGGGAGCCACCTGCGCCTCGATGGGCAATAGTATCCCGCCGAAATTGCCTCGCTCAGTTCCCATTACGGCGAGACCATTGACTTTCCCCACTCTATAGCCGTGGGTGACAAATACCTCGTATTCCTTCTTCTGGATGATTTGCTTATCGGCCACCTGCTGCTCCAGCGTTCTAGCGAGCTTCTTTGCCCCCATGACATGCTCTCTCGTGACTGTCTTCGCGTGCTCGGTCTTGGCTATGTCTCCTGCCGCCCTGACCAGCCCGCCCAGATCTCTCAGTCTCAGCGTGAACTTGCCTTTAGTACCGGCCCTTCTCTTGGCCTCGAATATTATCTCATCGACAGCCTCTTTTGTGAAGTGCTCTATCTTCCCGTCCTTGACAACCTCCTGGGCCACAAACCGCTCCAGCTTTTTCCTGTCCATGGCGTTGTCATCTATGAACTCGTTTAGATAAATCTCATAACCATATCCTCTAATCCTGGACCTTAGGGCGGGGTGCATCTTCTCCAGGTCGAACAGGTTGCCCGAGGCTATCAACAGGAAATCGCAGGGCACCGGGTCTGTTCTGACCATAGCACCGGACGACATCTCCGACTGGCCAGTAATTGAGTATTTTCTCTCCTGCATCGCCGACAATAACTCCTGCTGCGACTTGGGCGACAGGGTGGATATCTCGTCGATGAACAGCACGCCTCTATTGGCCTTATGGATCATCCCTGCCTCCACTCTCAGATGGGCTGGAGTACCAAGTCCGCCTGAATTGTGGGTGAGAACGCCGTTAACCAGGTAATTGCCGGTTTCCGTAGTCAAATTATATACATAACCTTCGTACGGAACTCTTCTAATCGAAACTATTTTATCGAAGGAATAACAACCATTAACCAGCCTACCGAGAGCAGATGCCTCGCTATCCTGGCAATTGGCGGTGAATGAGGCGCTTATTTTGGCAAGCATATCACGCGTTAGACCCTTAGAAGATTTGACCTCTTTGTTTAAAGCATAATACTCTGGATGAACTTTTTCCTTTGAAATACTCGTCTTACTCCTTATTTTTTCTAAACAACTAAAATTCACAGGCACTTCATCATGGAATGCAACGTGGTTGAATGATGCACTTTTGAAGTACGTCTCAAGATTTTTCTTATGCACCGGGTTTGCAGTATAAAGATAATATGCTTTTGCCCACTTGTAATTCCCCCAGATCAATCTAGGCTGTAATTTTCCTTTTGCAAAACCGTGGTCTGGGCGCGGCCTGTAACTCGCTTTAACGCCAAATTTTAGGAGCAATGTACGGATGTCAAAAATCAGGTCTTTCTGTGAGGAGACTATCTCAAACTGGCCCTGTTTCCCCACATACCCATCCATTGAAATCAAACGCGATAGGAAAAGCATTATAGAATGCGGGTCTGACTCAAAAACACTCTGAGGTATCCTTTTAGCCTTTCCTTCAACTACCCCCAGTTTTCTAAGCTTCTTCACGAACTCAATAGAATTGATACGGATGATCGTGTATTTTTTTGTTGAGCGCGTAAATTTCAGACCCGCTTCCTTGATATCATCGCAAACCCTCTTAATCTTAAAATCTCTTGCGAATTTGAATTCAACATTCCTATTGCCTATGTAGGCGTCTGCCAGAATGCAGCCGAGTAAACTATATGGAATGTCTGCTTTTGTATCATTCGTTGGCAGGCTATTCGCAACTATGGTAAAATCGTCTTTGTTTAGCTCATCTGCTCGTTTGTAGTTGATGGTGAGATTATCATCCAAAAAAGCGAAAGGATGGTTTGGGGTGGTTCTCAGCGATAAGCCTGTTTTTGTTTTGATTTCAACTAAATCACCCGCATATTTCCGTTTATAACCCCTAACGCGTTTGGATGGCGCTAGCACAAAATGCTCATCATACCCCCCGAGGATATGGAAATCATCTACTTCTTTTTCAACCCCATCACACACAAATGGGTCGACTAATTCTTCTATCTTAATTGGTTTCCCCGAGTCAATGAGTACTTTCTCGCCCGCAGGAATGCACTGGAATGGATCGTGCCTTACGTCTCCCAACAGAGCGCCCGAATGTGCTCCTGTGGCGTCTACGAAAGGTGCTATCGTCTTGTTCGAATTGTCCACTAAAAGCTTTGGTGTGGTCTCCTCTTCTCGTCCGCCTGTCCGCATGCTCTTTAGCCCGGTGGTGAAAGCGCTCGCGAAGATGAGTATCGCCAGGAAGATTCCGCCGATGATTATGAAGGCGGCCAGGATTATGTCGGAGAACAGTTTTAGGTATAGCGCGGCGACTATCGATAGCGTGAATAAGAGACTGATGAAAAGTAACATGCTGGTGCTCGGCTTTAGGTCGGTCATGGCCTCCAATTCTATAGACTTTTTCTTCTCGTTCTCCAGGATTTTCTTGCCCTCGCCGGCCGGTGCCACTAGGACTTTCGGGTTGTTCCTGTCCGCAAGGTTGGGGAGGATCAGGATGTCTTGGAGCTTCTCGAGAGGCAGCAGCTCGGCCATAGCCTGGGCCAGCATGCTTTTTCCGGTTCCAGGCTCTCCGATTAGTAATACGTTTCTTTTCTGGTTGGCCGCTTTCTTGATTATCTCGACGGCCTTTTCCTGCCCTATGATCTGGTCTATCAGCCGCTTGGGGACTGGAATCTCTGCCGTGGTCTTGAATGCCATACAATCAGCATAGACTTTGCGAAGCCAAAATACTTAAAGATTGTGCCGTCAGAAATTTTCCGGGATTAATCTTAAGTATGAGGGATGAGTTATTTTCTTGGATGAGGTGAAATGAAGAAAAAAGCGAAAAAGAAGAAGAAATGAAAAAATTTCTCCGATAAATAGTCGGGCGAGCAAACCCCCTGTTTATTATAAAACCTTCTGATTTTAATTTTTTCAAACGTCTAGCGTGTAGTCTGAGTTAGTCAATGGCCTGAGCCTCTTGTCCAGCAGGAACGTGTCCTCTATCCTGACGCCGCCAAAGTCGGGTATATGCAGGCCGGGCTCTATCGTGAATATCATGCCGTTCTTCAGTGTCTCTCTCGACTCTTTAGAGAGGTTGGGCGCTTCGTGGATGTCCAGCCCTACCCCATGGCCCAGGCTGTATTTCCAGAACCTGTCCAAATCATCCTTCTTGAAAAACGATTCCACTTTAGTCCAGATTTTCTTACACGGCACTCCAGGCACTATCGCGGTTATAGCCAATCTCTGCGCCTCCAGCACTTTGTTATAGAGCCCCCTCTGCTGGCTGGTCGGACTCAGGCAGAACGTCCTGGTCAGGTCTGAACAGTAGCCATCAACACGAAAGCCGATGTCGACTATCACCAAATCGCCGAGCGCTATCCTCCTCTCGGACGGATAGGCATGCGTATATTCGGAGTTAGGGCCCGATGCTATAATGAAACTGAACGCCACGTCCTCAGCCTGCGGTAAGATAGACAGGGCATAGTTCCTGACATGCCTCTCGCTCATTCCTGCGGATAGGTTGTTCACTACTTCTGTCATGGCCTTGTCCGCAAGCTCTGATGCTCTCGCTATCTTGTCTATCTCCTCCTGCGACTTGATTGCCCTGATGTCCGATAGCTTCTTGGAGACATCGACCAGTTTTATCTTCTTGGACTGGAACTTCTTGGACAGCTCGTAAGTCAATGATTCAAAATCCAGGCCTATCGTTTTGATCTTCTTGTGCTTGAGTATCTTGAACAGCTCTGTGACGGTGCGGTCTTTCGCCTGCACTATACTTGCTAGGGGAGAATTTCTTGCAAGCTCCATATCCCTGGTGATTAGCGTCTCCTCTTTATCCACTAATAGTCCGCCAGAAAGAGCCGCCAGGCCGGTGTAGTATCTCAGGTTGGATTCGCCGTAGACAAAGACCGGGAGCTTCACTGCCTCCCTCAAGCGCTGGATATTCTCAAGCAACCAAAACACCCCTGTCTATCAATAGCCTGTTGTCAGCATAGACCCGGCCGTTGCAGTTGAACAGCGGCTTGATAAAATCGAGATGAGAAGAGGCCTGGTTCTTGCCTTTGAAGCCTATGTTCCAGCCGATAGCCACATGAATCGTCCTGAATATCTTCTCGTCGATCAGGATATTGCCTTCCGTGTATCTAGCCTCTCGGTTCAGGCCTATCCCGAACTCGGCTATCCTGTCCTTCTCTCCGGTGTTCTCAGCAAGGAATTTGACCAGATGCTCCCTGCCTTTCTTTGCGGTGAATCTGACAACTCTGCCGTTCTTGAAATGCAGCATGAGGCCGTGTATCATCCCGTGGTCATGGACCATCGTCTTCGGGTAATAGAGCGTGCCGTTGGCCGAATCCTCTCGCGGCGCTATGAATATCTCGCCACACGGGATGTTCATGCCGACGTCGCTGTTCTTGATATCCTCGTCAGACAATATCCCGTCGTCTTTCAGGAAACGCCTGCCCTTGACCGAGAAAGTCAGGTCAGTGCCATCGTCGGCCGTTATCCTGATCACCTTGGAACCAGAGAATCGGCGGTGATATTTATTGATCACGTCTCGCGTCTTCTTGTCGAACGTGCACCAGATAGAATTGAACATTATCTTGCTGAACTTGGCGGGAGAGATGCCCAGCTCTTTCGCTGTCTCTGGATGTGGCCAGCCGACTAAAACCCAGCGCACCTTCTTCCTGTCCTCTATCTCGTGGATTCTCTGGGTCGCAGGCGCACCGGCCAATAGTCTGGACACGGGTATTCCTTTCGCCCAGAACTCACTCTCAATCGCCTCTAGGTATATGCGATAGTCTATGTGCTCTCTCGTGGCGCGGGCCATGGTCGGAAGCTCGTAAAGCGAGTCTAACGGCGGGATTATGAACGACTCGCGTAGGTTAGCGGCAGTCATCTCGCGCGGGGCGGTGTGCGCTCCGTTCTTCCAGCATAGTCTCTCGACCTCGTCCTTCAGTCTCTTGGTCGCCGGATTATAGGAGATTACTACATTATGTCCCATCCTGTCTCTCACGCGGTACTTGCTCCCCTTCATTATCACCAGTGGGCCATAGTCGACATCAGAATATTTCGCGAGTATCTTTTCTACAGTCTTTTTTGAGAGGCCGGACCTTCTTACAGCCCGTTGCAGACTAAAAGTGCCCTCCAGCCAGCGGTATTTCTTCTTGGCCTTCAGATAGGCGGGATTAGGCTTTGTCCCTATCTTCATGCTGTCGTTCACTATCTTGTCCGCCAACCACTTTGTCTGCCTATCGGATAGCATGATGATAGAAAGACAGCAGACCTATTAAAAAGTTAGGGTTAAAAAGGTCTGTTGTCAAATTAGAACACATGGACATAACTTTTCTGGGCACGAGCACATCGGCCCCGACAAAGACGAGGAACCATCCAGGCATCCATGTCAAGTTCCTGAACCACAACTTCATGCTCGACTGCGGCGAGGGCACCCAACGCCAGATGATCTTGGCAGGGATATCCCCCTATAAAGTCAGCCAGATATTCATAACCCATATCCATGGCGACCATCTGCTTGGCATCGGCGGGCTGTTGCAGACCCAAGGGTTTCTAGGGAGGAAAGACCCGCTGACCATCTACGGCCCTCATGGGATTAAGAAGTATGTCGATTTTTTCGCTGGCTGGGAGTACTCTTTCCGTGATTTTGACATTCACGTCAAAGAGATCAAGGAAGGATTAGTCTACGAGGATGACGACTTCCGCATGAGCGCGTTCAAGGTAGAACATACTAACTGCCCCAGCTTCGGCTACGTGTTCGAGGAAAAGGCGGAACTCAACCTAGATAAAGAGAAGCTCAAGAGGCTCGGGCTTGAGGGGAACCCGCTTAATAGAGAGCTCAAAGAAAAGGGCAAGATACATTGGCGCGGCAGGACTATCAACCTGAAGGATGTCTCCAAGCCAGTCAGAAAAGGGATAAAAATAGTCTATACAGGCGACTCGACTCCATGCGAGGAGATAGTCAAAGCAGCGAAAGGAGCTGATGTCTTAATCTGCGAATCCACTTTTGCCGAGGAACTGAAAGAGAAGGCGCACGACTATGGGCACATGACTGCCAAGGATGCGGCTCGGATAGCGAAAAAGGCGGGAGTGAAGAGACTATTACTGACTCACATAAGTCCCAGATACGATGATAACCCAAAGGTCCTGGAGAAAGAGGCTCGCGAGATATTCAGGAATACAGATATAGCTAACGATTTCATGAAAATAGAGGTTTAGGTGAGCCGTTATACCAGTTTGAATACTAGGTCTCCTTCTTTGACCATGTCCGCTGTCTTTAGACCTATCGACTGGCCCTTCTTGGCTACAGGGACGTTCTTGTGCTCTATCTGCATCGAATCCACTTTCTGCTTGACTTCCTTGCCATGGCCTTCGATTACTATCTCGTCGCCCTGCTTCAAGGTGTCTGAAAGGTCTAGGACCGCCACGCTTATCTTGCTATAGAAGTGGGCAATCTTTCCGACAGGTACCTTCTTCTTTTCGTCTTCAAACATTGCGTTGCCTCCAGATAGTTATTGCTCGAGGTATAATAAAAAGCTATATGTGGGAAAAGCAATAAAAAGAATATAGGTTTAAATTTCATAGTGGTGTAATAGGGGTATGCGAAAACTTGCGGTCTTACTGTGCTTTCTAGTCATAGTCTCGATAGGCTTCGGCAAAGAGCTGGCCGGCCATACGATTGTGGTGACCGTGGACAGGGACGGCAATGCGCACGTGAGCGAGAAATACAACCTGCAGCTCAATTACACCGACTATGAGACTTTTGAGACGATAGCCAAACAGACTAGAACAGATTTATCGATGTGGCAGACTTTCTTCGCAGACATAAGAACAACCTTGATTGGCGATATTGGAAGCCTGACAACATCCGCGTCTACCGCCGGAGCGGGCAATTTTGGGAACAATGTCATAGTCGATTACGATATCTCCGGTTTCTCGACGAGAGTAGACAAGGTCGGGAGGGATGTCATCTTCGAGGTGAACGAGAGCAAATTCTCATTCTACCAGCCCGGGATAGACAAGTTCGTGATCCCGTGGAAGACGGAGCTCCAGCTGAAGTTTGATTCCACTATTAAGAAAACGAACATAATGGATGTCACCCCCTCGCCATCGCAAAGCTCGATGATCGATGACCAGTACACCTTGATATGGTACGGCTCAAGGATAGACAACAGGTTCGATGTCAGGTACAGGGTCGAGGAGAACGTCGGAGAGCTCGACATAAACGCTATCCTCAGCTCCACCTACGACTTCTTCTACAACAACCCCGTCTATAGCGCGGCAGTCGTCGTTGTGCTAGTCTTACTGCTCATCTACAGAAAGCCGATTATAGGGTTGATCAGCGAGAGCTTCGGTGGAGAAGAGGAAATAGAGATGCCTAAACGGGGGGTTTAAGTGGCGTTATCTGAACATGAGAAGCATATTCTACTCGCTCTAGAGAAAAGGCCGAAACAGACCACGCTAGAGCTCATGGAGAGCACTGGTCTGCCTGAGGCTTCTATAAACCGGGCATCTACCTGGCTCGCCTCGAAAGAGCTGATAGACATAAAGGAGAACGTAAAAGAGCGCATAGAGCTGGATTTCGAGGGCAAGGACTATCTCGCTAACGGCTTTCCGGAGAGGCGGGTTCTAGAGCTATTGAAAGAGAGCAGGACTATCGCCGAACTGGACGATAGACTGAGCCACGACATAGTGAAGATAGCTATCGTGTGGCTGAAGAAGCTGAACGCTGTTTCTATAAAGGAAGGGAGACTAGAGCTGACTAAATCTGGCAATGACTATCTCAAGAAGAAGATGCCGCAAGAGACTGTGCTGGAGCTTATCGCGCACAAGAAAATAGCCCCTAAGGAGATGGCGCAGGAGATCGACTATCTAAAGAAGAGGGGCAATATGCTCGAGTTCAGAGAGCTTACTGAAAGAGAGATGGAACTGACCGGCCTGGGGAGAGAGATCATCAAAAAAGGCATAGTCCTGGAGAAAGAGATATCCCAGCTGACCCCGGAGCTGCTGACGACAGGCAAGTGGAAGGATGTCAAGCTGCGCGAGTACGAGGTCGAGGTACCGGCGCCGATAGTGTATGGCGGCAAGAGGCACCCGTTCAGAAAGATGATAGACAAGATGAGGGACGTCTTCATCGAGATGGGCTTCCGAGAGATTAAGGGCCCTATAGTCGAATCAAGCTTCTGGAACTTCGACGCGCTATTTGTACCTCAAGACCATCCGAGCAGGGAGATGCAGGACACGTTCTATACAAAAGAGCCGAGAGAGGCCAACAAGCCGCCGGAGAGGTATCTGGAGGCCGTCAGGAAAGTGCATGAAGAGGGGTGGAAGTACAAATGGGATCCTAAGGCAGCGCTCGAACTGGTGATGAGGACGCATACGACAGCCACAACCTGCCGCGAGCTGACCAAAGTCAAGGAATTGCCCGTTAAAGTCTTCTCTATTGACAAGGTCTTCCGTAATGAGGTTTTAGACTATAAGCACCTGCCCGAATTCTATCAGGTCGAGGGGATAGTGATAGACAAAGAGGCTACTCTGGTCGACCTGTTCTGGGTCCTGCAGGAGTTCTATTCAAGGCTGGGGTTCAAGAAAGTCAGGTTCAGGCCCAGCTATTTCCCGTACACAGAGCCGAGCGTCGAGGTTCAGGTATACTTCGAGAAAAAGAAGAGTTGGATGGAGCTTGGCGGGGCGGGGGTGTTCAGAAAAGAGGTCGTTAGGCCGCTCGGAATAGACGCGAATGTATTGGCCTGGGGGCTGGGCGGCGAAAGACCTCTAATGATTTTGGATGAGCTTGAGGACATCAGAACTATTTACAAGAACAGCCTGGGATGGATCAGAAATGTCAATGATTGAAGTGGACTATAACGAGCTTTGCGAACTAGTCGGAAAGAAAGTCGAGAAAGACAAGCTAGCTGATAGGCTGTCGATGATGGGCGCCGGGGTCGAGGATGTCGAGGGGGACAAGATGTTCATAGAGATATTACCAAATAGGCCTGATTGGTTGTCTGTTGAGGGATTGGCTAGAGGGCTGAAAAGCTTCCTCGGCGTCTCTCCCGGCCTGAAAGAGTACAAGGCGGATGAGCCGAAGATAGTGGTCAGGATAGACAAGTCCGTAGAAAGGGTCAGGCCGCATATAGTCTGCGCGGTTGTCCGGGGCGTGAAGATAGAAGATAGCCTGATCCGGTCGATGATGCAGATACAGGAGAAGCTGCATGAGACGTTCGGCAGGAAGAGGGAGAAACTGGCGATAGGCATACATGATTTGAGCAAAGTCCAGCCGCCGTTCACCTATAAGGCGGTTAGGCCTATGGACATATCATTCGTTCCTCTTGGCATGAACATCGCGATGAACCTGAAAGAGATACTCGAACGGCATCCGAAAGGGATAGACTATGCCTGGATACTAGAGAACGCGGAAGTCTATCCGATAATCACCGACAAAAACGGCGACGTGCTATCGTTCCCGCCGATAATCAACGGCGAGCTGACCCGCGTCTATAATGAGACCACCGATCTGTTTATAGATATGACCGGCTCGAGCGAGAAGACCCTGAACGAGGCGCTCAACATCCTGGTCTGCATGTTCGCCGATAGAGGAGCCAAAATAGAGAAAGTGAAAGTCGGCAATAAAGTGCTTCCTGATTTATCTGTTTCCGAAAAAGAGATTGATTTTGGCGGTGTCGAGAAGCTGGTCGGGATAAAGGTCGGCCAGGAAGAGGGAAAGAGGCTATTGGAGAAGATGGGTTATGGCCTATCGGGCAAGAGGGCCAGAATACCGTGCTATAGGACAGATATACTGCATGAAGACGACCTGATTGAGGACATAGCGATAGCCTATGGTTATGAGAACCTGGAGCCGAGAAGGACAGTGTTCCCGACAATCGGAGGAAAGCATCCGGAAGAGGCAACGGCAGACGAGGCTAGAGAGGCGCTAATAGGTTTTGGGCTGCAAGAGGTGATGACTTTCATGCTGACAAACGAAGAGAAACACTACCATAAACTGTCTCTGAAGGAGGGCAAGAGGGTAGAGATAGCCAACCCGAAGACGAAAGAGACGACTATGGTGAGGACCAGCCTTCTTCCCAGCATCCTTGAGGTTCTTTCCGGCAACAAGCACGAGAAGTATCCGCAGAATTTGTTTGAAGTGGGAGATACTATTGTTGTGGATGAGAAAGAAGAAATCAAGGCCAGAACAGTCAAGAAGGTCTGCGTAGTGTGCGCCGACTCTAACGCCAACTATACCGCGACTAAGTCCATTCTCGAGGGGCTGTTCCGCGAGCTGGGCAAGAAAATAGAGGTGAGGGGGAAAGATCTGCCGTTCATGATTAAGGGGCGCTCTGGCGAGTTTGCTCACGGCTATATCGGGGAGGTCAGCCCTGAAGTGCTTGCAAAATTCGAGATAGACGTGCCTGTCTCCTGCTTCGAGTTTGAGCTCTACTGAATCCAGATCATATAGATGAGGAGCGCCCCTATGGCGAATATAACCGCTTTCTCGATGAAACCGAAAGGCAGGAAGAAATCCGCTCCGATCACTATGAAGCCAGATAAGTGAAATACCCATTCAGCCGACTGCTTCAGCATCCCCATCAAACCAGCTCTTTGATATAGTCCTCTTTAATCTTCTCGGCCTCTTTTAAAATCTCTTTCGGTCTCTTGGCCTTGAGAAAGTCTAATTCCTCTTCTGTCAGTTCGTATTGGGCGGCTATCCTTGGCGCTAGTTCCTTGTCTTTCATCAGCTCGAGATACATCGGAAGATAGTCCTGTATTGCCGTCCTTGTCGAGACGTGGGCTGTCTTCGCTATCTTTCCGGCAATAGTCTTTCGCATCTCCCTCTCTGGCTTTGATTTGGACAGGTACTTGATGACACTGGGGAAGCCGTACATGGTGAAGCCCGAGTATTTCGCATCCTTGGAGACAGAGACACCTGCGCTCATTAAGTCGTTGGCATATCTCAGGAACCCCCAATGCTGGCGGTTAGAGATGCGGCCCATGTAGATATCGGCTTTCGACAGGCACTGATAGGCCCGATAGAGATCTTCAGGCTCTTTGTACTCTTTCGGCAGGTTCTCGTCAATCCACTTCAGGACGAAATCCGGGTCCTCGTTAGTGCTATTGAGGATATCGCGCGATGTGTGGAAGTCCATCGTCTTCAGTATGACGCGCGTTATTTCAAACATGTTCTCTTCCCTATCCCTCTTCATCAATAGTTCGGCATCCTTTTCCGAGACTTCCTCCTTCCCCTCGGCTATCTGCTGCAAATCGTTTATCGCCGACCTGATATCGCCGTTGCAGTTCTCCGCCATCTTCTTGAGTATCCCCTTATCCACTCTGACTTTCTCCTTCTTCGCTATCTTGTCAAGGAAATTGGCTATCGACAGATAGTTGACTTTTTTTAAGTCTATCCTGTCGCAGGCAAACACTATGCCTCTCAGCTTGATGTCCCAGATGTCGTTCGCTGTCAGGATTACTGGGCACTGCGGCTCCTTGACAATCCTGCCGACAGCCGAAGCCCCGCCTCTGTCCTCCGTGCCTGTGAGCCCGTCAATCTCATCGAAAAGAATCAACCTGGTCTTGCCGGAAAAGGTGCGGGAGACCGCGGCCAGCCCGGCTATCTTGTCGATAGTCTTGGAGTCCCTGACATCGCTAGCGTTCATCTCAAAGAGCTCAAAATCGAACTCGTTTGCCAGTGCATGGGCTATCGCCGTCTTGCCAATGCCTGTGCCACCAGACAGGACTATAGCTTTCTGGCGTGTCCCTTTCTGCCAGGCCTTTGCCCATTCCGATAGGCGCTGGGCTGCCTGCGTATGTCCTATGATGTCTTCCAACTTCTTAGGCTTGTGCTTTTCCGACCAGAGCATACTTTAATTATAGTCGCCCATAAATAATAGGATTTCGATGAAGATAGGGATAGTCGGAAAAACTAACGTTGGCAAGTCGACGGCGTTCAGCGCTGCCACCATGGTCGATGTAGAGATTAGCAACAGGATATTCACCACTATCAAGCCTAACGTCGGTGTCAGTTACGCCAGGAGGGACTGCGTGGAGAAGGAGTTCAACCTCAAGTGCAACCCTAAAAACTCGAAGTGCGAGAACGGCGTCAGGCTGATTCCGATAACTCTTGTGGATGTGGCCGGACTGGTGCCTGACGCCCATCTAGGGAAAGGCCTGGGCAACCAGTTCCTGTCTGACCTGATGGAGGCGGAGGGACTAATCCACGTTTTCGACTTGTCTGGGACTACAGACGCTGGTGGCAATCCTGGCTCTGGCTATGACCCTGAAAAAGACATAATATTCCTAGAGAAAGAATTAGACTATTGGATTGAGGGCATACTGAAGAAGAACTGGGACAATATAGACAGGAAAACGAAGCAGGGGCGCCCTCTATATGAGGTAATCTACGAACAGCTTTCTGGGCTTGGTGTCCATCAGGAGAAAATCAGGGAGATAGTCGAGCGCGGCTACTCCGACCTGCTTGACCTGGCGACCAAGATAAGGGAAGTGAACAAGCCCATCATACTGGCAGGCAACAAGATCGACCTGAAGAGCTCTTGGGACAACTATAGCCGGCTGAAGGGCAGGTATGACATAACACCGGTCTGCGCTGAGGCCGAACTGGCGTTGAGAAAAGCGGATCGCGCTGGTCTGATCCATTATGTGCCAGGCTCTAGTGATTTCGAATTCCTCAAGAGCCTTCCGCCCGAGCAGGAGCATGCGCTGGCTTTCATAAAAGACAACATCCTGAAAAAATATGGGAGCACTGGCGTTCAGCAGGTGATCAACAAGCTGATATTCGACAAGCTGGACTACATCCCGGTCTATCCGGTGGAGGACGAGCACCACTATTCAGACAGCAACGGAAAGATACTCCCAGATGTCTATCTTATGAGGAATGGCTCTAACGCGCTCGATTTAGCATATAAAGTGCATAGCGACATAGGGAAAGCTTTCATCGGCGCTATAGACGCAAAAACTAAGAAGAAGGTTGGGAAAGAACATGTGCTCAAACCCAATGACGTGATTAAGATTTTGGCTAGATAGCTATTCGAAGTCGAACTGTTCACTTGCTTCCGGGAAGTAGATCTTCTCTATGCCCTCTTCCAGCTTCTGCTCCTCTTGCTCAACTGCCGGCTCGATTATTCCCATTTCCTCTTTCTTCTTCTTGAGCCTCATGAGGGTGTAGAAGTAGGCGTTGATTATCGTATCTAATCCCATCTGCCTCTTCTCTCCGCGCTGCGATATCTCCCTGACGTACAGGTCGACCAGCTTGTAGGCCATCTCTTCATCTGCTGTCAAACTCATTTCCTTTCCTCCGCATATTTCTTCGGATGAGCA
>Ga0315279_10001669_pt1 | contig 36292 bp, 27 predicted proteins | sample YL17G06_20_MG_FD_203694 | JGI IMG/M metagenome (GOLD analysis project Ga0315279, IMG submission 203694) | Sediment microbial communities from Yellowstone Lake, YNP, Wyoming, USA - YL17G06_20 | ecosystem: Environmental > Aquatic > Freshwater > Lake > Sediment | place: USA: Wyoming | collected...
GGCGGCTTTGAAGTAGTAGGGCATGGCGTCGCCGCCCGATCCGGCGAATTCGTTGATGAGCATCACCTTGGGTCCGAAGATGGCCCCTTGCGGCTGGACTTCGTCCTCGCCGTCGCGCGTGGCCACCGCGCTGAGTCTTTTGCGCTGGAGGAATTCGATGATGTCGGTGGCTAAGGCGCCTCCGCCGTTAAACCGCTCGTCGACGATCACGGCCTCCTTCCCCACTTGGGAGAAGAAGTAGCGGTTGAAGTTGGTGAATCCGCCGAAGGATGTGTCGGGCATATAAACATAGGCCACCCGGCCGCCCGTGATCTTGTCGATCTTGCGGCGGTTATCCTCGATCCAGGCGTAATTGCGAAGGGCCGTTTCGCTGCCGATGGGAACGACCGTCACTTCGCGGGCGCCTTTCCCGTCGGGCGTCGGACCCACCTTGAGCAGCACCTGTTTTCCGGAGGTGTTTTCGAAGAAACCGTAGACGTTGTCCCGAGCCGTCAATTCGCGGCCGTTCACGGCGAGCAGATATTCGCCCGCCGTCACATTGATCCCCGGCTGAGTCAGGGGCGCCCGCAATTGAGGGTTCCAATTCTCGCCGTTATAAACGCGGGCGAAACGATAGCGCCCGTTCTCGATCCTGTAATCCGCGCCGAGAAGGCCCGTGGGGACGCGGTTCACTTCGGGCAGGTCGCCTCCGCCCACGCTCAGATGGCCGATCTCGATGCCGCCCAGCATTTCGGCGAACAGATAGTTCAGGTCGCGGCGGGAGACGATGTTTTGCAGGTAGGGCTCGTAACGCTTCTCGGCGGCCGCCAGGTCGTAGCCGTGGGCCTTGGGATCGTAGAGGAATTCGCGCTCGATGCGCCAGGCTTCGCGGAACATCTGGCGCCATTCCACCCGGGGATCGATCTTGATCTGGAGGGCGTCGGTGGGAAGGGCGGTGCCTCCGGGGGCCGCCGGAGGAGCGGCCGGCCCGGCCGGCGCGCCGGCCGGCGGCATGGGCCGCAGCGTGCCGATGAACCAGCGATTGGCCTGACTGTAAAGGTACTTCTCGCCGTTTTGGGCCAGGACGAATCCGCCGACACCGCCGATGACGACGTCGGAGCGGCGGACCTTGAGGTCGTAGCGGTGAACGGTGTTGCCGGGACCGCTCGCGGCGCCGGGGACAAAGGAGGAGACCTCGAAAGCCAGCAGGGTGTCGCTCTTGCCCGGAAAAAGAGCGGCATAATTGCGGGCCGGCATCGGCAGGGCCAGGACGCGTTGGAGGATATTGTCGAAATCGATCTTAACCGTTACAGGTTTGGATTCCGGAACTTTCCCGGGCTCGCCCGGTTTGGCGGCCGCGGGCTTGTCCGGCGCGGGAGGGGTCGCCGCGGCGGGAGCCTTTCCCGCTCCTTCCTTCTTGTCTTCCGCCCCTTTCTCCTCATCGCTTTCGGGCGCCAGCGGCGACGGATCGTCCTTGGACAGGACGACGAAATAAACGGAACGCGTCACCGGCCGGCTGAAGCCATGAACATCCGGCTGAAGGGCCTGGCCGGAATCGGTGCTGGCCGTGAAATAGAGATACTTTCCTCCGGCATCGAACACCGGGGTCTGGGCATCGCTCATCCCGTCGGTGATCTGTGCGGCCTTCCCGGTTTCCAAAGAATACAGGTAGATGGCGCCCATGTAGTTGGGCAGACTCTTCGAATACGTCAGCCACTTGGAATCGGGCGACCACGAGAACGACAGGCGGCTGCCCCAAAACCGGTCCTTGTCGACTCGAACCGGTTTTTTCGCGGCGACGTCGACATACCAAAGCGCCAGGTGAGCATCTTGATAGCCGATTTTTTTGGAATCGGGGGACCACGTCAGACCGGAATAGAAGTTCGGGTTTTGGTCGAGAGCGATCTTGACGGTCTCCCCGACGCCGTTCTGGGGCTTAAGATGGAGCTCGTACTCGCCGGACTCGTCCGAGAAATAGGCGATGGTTTTCCCGTCGGGCGACCACGCCGGTTCGCGTTCCATCACCCCCGGCGTCTGGGTCAGGTTGCGCGGATCGCCTTTTTCGGCGGGTACCGTGACGATTTCCCCGCGGGCTTCGAATACGGCCCGGGCCGCGTTGGGAGAGAGGCCCGGATTCGTCAGGCGGCTGCCCGCGGCGACAAACCGTGGACGGACTTCCGAAAAATCACCGGCGGCGGTGACCGGAACGCGGCTGCTTCTTCCGGACTTCAGGTCATAAAGGTTGAGGCTCCCGAACTGCTCGTAGACGAGGACTCCCGGACCGGCCGAAGCGGACTTGATGTCCAGTCCGTCGTTGGGAAGGACGCGGGCGACTTTTTTCGACTTGGCGTCATAAGCAAAGAGCGACACGGGACCGCTGCGATCGGACAGGAAGTAGACCTTTTCGCCCACCCACATCGGGTTGAAGTCGTTGGAGTTCTCGCGGGGGATCTTCTCGATCCGAGAATCGGCCAGGTCGGCGATCCAGATCGGAGTGGTCCGGCCGCCCCGGTACCGTTTCCAGGCGTAGAAGGCCCGGCCGATCGGAACGTAGGCCAGGCGTTTGCCGTCCGCGGCGAAGGAGGCCTCGTTGCCCATGGGCAGAGGAAGCTTCTCCTCCAGTCCCCCCTCCAGCCCGACCGTGAACAGCTCGTTGAACCGGGAATAGGCGGTGCGGCCGGAGGTGAAGAGCACGCGCTTGCCGTCGGGCGTCCAGCCCAGGGCCACATCGGCCGCGGGATGCCAAGTGAGGCGCTGCGGCACTCCGCCCTCGGCCGGCATGACGAAGACGTCCACGTTCCCGTCATACTCGCCGGTGAAGGCGATCCGCTTCCCGTCGGGCGAGAAGACGGGATAGTTTTCGATGCCCGGACTGGAGGTCAGCCGCAACGCCTCCCCGCCCGCCCGGGGCACGCTCCACAGATCGCCGCCGAAGACGAAAACGATATGGGTCTGATTGACCGCCGGGTTTTGAAAGAGCCAAGAAGCGGCCCCGTCGTCGGCGACGGCCGGCACAGAGAAGCCGATCCCCAACAGCAAAAACACCGCGAGTGCGAAAAAGCGGATTTGAGAGCGGATTTGCGGGAAATGCATGAGACCCTCCTCCTCGATAATGCAACGTCTTTTATAGCTAAAAAACAGAAGACACCTCTTCATTTTACATATACGTTCGCGCGAGTCCAATCGTTGCTGGCGAAATACCAAGCCGGGCGGAATATAGTTGACCCCGGATGTCTTTGTCGCCCGGCGCGTACTCGGGGAGCAGTGGGGATTATGTAACATATTTACTGCTCCCCGTAGTAACTTAGCGAACTGTAGACGCGACCCCAATATTATTGCGCATCCTTGACGCAGCGGAACCCGACCGTCGAGTTGCGGTCGAGGCCGGGGGCGATCAGTAGCAAAATCTGAACGCGGTCCACGGCCAGCGGTCCGCTCTTGACGTACCATTCGCTTTTCTCGGGCGCATAGTAGCTACCGCCGCGAATGAGCGCATATGTGTAGGCGCCGTTGTCGTAGACATCGTCGATCATCTGCCAGACGTTGCCGACCATGTCCAGGACGCCGAAGGGGCCGGCGCCCTTGGGGAAAGCATCGACCGGGGTCGTGTGATTGAGCTTATTGTTGCAGCGCCCCGGCTCCATCTTCGGCCCCCATGGATAGGCGCGTCCGTCCGTCCCTTGGGCGGCGTATTGCCACTCGATCTCGGTCGGCAGGCGCTTGCCCGCCCATCGGGCAAAAGCGCGGGCGTCCTCGAGGTCGATCCAGACGACGGGATGATTCTCCTGGCCTGCGGGCGGCTTCCCTCCGACCCAATGCTTCAAGTAGTTGGAAGTGTCTTTCGGCGCATACCCCGTGGCTTTGATGAAAGCGGCGAACTGCGCGTTGGTCACGGGGAATTTGTCCATAAAGAAGCGCGGCATCCGGATGGTGCGCGCTTTCATCGTGTCCGGATAGGGAATGACCGGATTGGCGTCGTCGGGATTACCGGCCGTTTTGAAGACGAACGTCCCGGCCGGGACCTCGAGCATGTTTGCGGGCGCGGTCTGCGCGAGTGGCGTTTTCTCGACCGCCGAAACAAGGCGCGGAATGCCCCGGGCAATACGGACCATACGCTCGTCGAGGATCTCGCCCCGTCCGTCGAAGAGCTGGACGACGAATTTCTCGTCGCGGAAGCCGAACGGCTCGTGGAGGGCGATCGTTCGGGCCTCGATGCCGTAGGATAAGGAGTGCGCCCCATACGAAGGATCCCCGGCAGTGACGATGATTTTGCCGCCGACCGGGGCGCGCGGCGCCGCGACGCTCAGAATCTCCCCGTCCAGGGCGACGCTCAATAATTCGGGCAAAACGGCGACGCAGTCGACGCTCCCTTCCAGCCGCGTCCCTAGATAAGACGCGTTGAAAGCGGCGACGTCGACGGGCGCATAAGTCCGCCCTCCCCTGTCCACGGGTTTCAGCTCCTCGTGGTTCCATAAGCTCACGAGATGCGTGCCCGCGGGTACAACCGTCTCCACGAACGGCCCTTTGAACCCCTCCGGCCGCAAATTATAAATCGTGTAGACGGTCTTGCCGTCGGCCGCCCATTTATTGGCCCACAGGCCATCCTCAAGGACGGACACGAGCGGCTCCCAATTCATGTCCAGAAAGGCTGAGGAATTCTCGCGCAGGATCTTGGTCGTCCGCCCCAGGTAACGGAGGTTCTCCTCGATCCAATCCGGCCGGCCCGGCCGCATGGTGTTGATCTCGGAGCCGTAGCCGTTGAATAGGGCCACGGCCGCCTCCCGGTGAAACTCGCCCTCCCCCAATTGAAGGACGCGGAAGATGGCGAAATCGGGCTTCATGAACTTATTGAGGTTGAGCGGCGGCGGCATGAACAGGGCGTCATGGACGCGGCCGGAGACGATCCCCGGCATGTCCTTGGGCACGGCCATCCCCTCGCTGTACATGATGACGCCGGGCCGGGCCCGGTCGGCCGCGGCCTGGAACTCGCGGCTCGAATCGCCGCGGGTGTCGAGGACGACGCCGTCGGCGCCGACCGTCCGGATCATGGCCTCCATGCCGGCCAGGTGGTCCTCGCGCCGGGTGCTCTCGTCCCAGGGGTTGTAGGAGATGAAGTATTTCTTGCCCAGCTTGTGCGCCAGGTCGGCCTGGCGGCGGAGCTCGTTCAGCCCGCCCGGCAGGTCGCGGTACATGTCCCATTGGTTCCGCGGATCGAGCCCGAGCCGCGGCCATGTCGGCCAGATGGTGAAGATGTCCACGGGGCCGAGGAGCTTGTCCCAGGCGGTCAGAGTCTCGTCGTAGGCGTAACGACGGGCGTCGCGGTCGTAGTAGGTGTGGTCCCAGGCGAATTGCAGGAGCATGAGGTACGCGCGGCGGACCCAGGCCAGATCGGGGCGGTGGAAGAGGGCATCGTCGAAGTGGGCCAGGTCATAGAGGAAGCGCTCGCGGAACATGATCTCCAGGCCCCGGCGCCAGCCGCCGCGGTGGGCTTCGGCGTAGAGCGCATATTGGACGGAGCCGCCGGGCTCGAGGGTGGCGGCCCAGCGGGTGAGCGCGGTTTTTTCGGATTTGACGCGGCGGGCGATGGCGGTGAGGGTCGGGAGATTGGGGCCGGAGGGAGAAGCGGGCGGTTCAGCGGAGGCGAATCCCATATGCCAAGCGTTATCGGGAAGGACGACGCCGATGGGCTTAAGGCCGGGGCGGAAGAGCTGCGTTCGGCTTAGGTAGTGGGGAGGCTCGTTGGGCAGGCCGGCCGTGATATAGACGCGGTCGGGCGATTGGCCGAGCGGAACGAGGTTCTCGAGTTTGATTTTAGCGGACGACGCGTTGCGGAAAGTGAGAATGAGCTTGGCGCCGGGTTTGAAGGCCGGATCGGGAGCGACCATGAGCATCAGGCCGGAAGGAAGGGCGGTGGAAGATCGAAGCGCGCCGTCGACGAGAAGGGTGAAAAGCGGCAAGGAGGCAGGCAGCGCGATTGGCGTGCCGTCCGAGAGAGTCAGGCCGGCGATTGACGTTTCGCCGCCTTTGGGCCCCTCCAAGCGCAGCGTTTTAAGCGCCGGACCGTCTTGCTTGGATGCCTGCGCAGAGGATACCGCAAGCGATTCAGTTTTAGCTGGACGTTCTCCCCCCGCTGGACCATTTCCCGCGGCCCCGAGCGAGAGGACCAGCACGCCGATGACAATCCCGATGACCAGAAAACCCACAGCCGCCAGGCCGTCGATCCGACGCTTATCCATGCAGCCATTGTTCCATAAACGGCGCAGTTGGGGCAAATGAGGGTTGCGAGAATGTCTTCCCTAACGGCGATCGCCGGCCGCGCCGAAGCTCCACGGACTTACGTCCGTGCAATCCCGCGAAGGGGATTGAACCGAGCTGAGCACCGTGATAGTTTGAAGACTCCTCTCCGACCATTATCCGTGAAGGAGCCCGCATGGCCGACTCGTCGTTCGGACCGTCATCCATCATCACCATCGAACGCCACATCATCGAGGAACAGAGCTTCCATCCCGAGGCCACCGGAGCCCTGACCAACCTGCTCTACGATATCGCCCTGGCCGGCAAGGTCATCGCCAGCAAAACGACACGGGCCGGGCTGGCCGAGATCCTGGGCCGCACGGAGGACATCAACATCCAGGGCGAAACGGTGATGAAGCTCGACCGCTTCGCCGACCTGACCGTCACGCGCATCACCGACCATACCGGCCGCATCGCCGCACTGGCGTCCGAGGAAAAAGACGAATTCATGCCCATCCCGGACAAATACCCCAAGGGCAAATATCTTCTCCTTTTCGATCCGCTGGACGGCTCGGCCAACGTGGACTACAACCTGCCGGTCGGCACGATCTTCGCCATCCACCGCCGCACGGCCGAGGACGGCCCGGTGACGCTCGCTGAATTTCTCCAGCCCGGCCGCAACCTGGTCGCCTCCGGTTACATCGCCTACGGCACGAGCACCATGTTCATCTACACGACCGGCCACGGCGTCCACGGCTTCACCCTCGACCCGACGGTCGGCGAGTTTCTCCTCTCCCATCCGAACATCAAGATCCCTTCCCGACCCAAGTATTTCAGCGTCAACCTCGGCTACCAGATGTATTGGAGCCGGGGCGTCCAGCGCTACACGGAATACCTGCAGGGCCGCGAAGGCGGAATGAAGGGACTGTCGCTCCGGTACGTCGGAACGCTGGTTTCCGATTTCCACCGCAATCTACTCGCCGGCGGCGTCTTCTACTATCCGGCCGATACCAAGGACAGGCAAACGCCGCGCGGGAAATTGCGCCTGATGTACGAGGCCGCGCCGCTGGCCTTCATCGCCGAACAGGCGGGCGGAGCCGCTTCGAACGGGAAGGGCCGCATCATGGACATCCAGCCCTCGTCGCTCCATGAACGCACGCCGCTCTTCATAGGCAGCCGCTCCCTCGTCGAAAAGGCGGACGAGTCCATCCGCGAATACGATTGAAGAACGGGCAGCCGTCTCTTACCTGACGAAGCTGAGCATCAACGTCCACCCCAGCCAGTGGAACGTGAGCTGGGAAAAGAAGCGCTAGTAGATCCTAAAAACCGAAGCCGATATTGGCCCCGATGCCGAAAACTCCCAGATTTCCAAAAGGACTGTAGGCAAAGACCTGGAACTTGAAGAAATCCCCCTTGAACCCGGCATTGGCCTTGAACAGCAAATCGCTCTCCAGCGTGTATCCGCTGCCCAGCATGAACAACTTGCTGATCCCGGTCCCGATATAAAATGCCGAGAACTTGAGATTGAGCATGACCGAGGGCGTCAGCCAAACGGGTTTGAAGTTGAATTTATAGACAATCATGTCGGTGTCCGCGGACAGGAACAGAAAGTCCGTGAAGTTGAAGTCGAAATTGACCCCGGCCGTCCATAAAAATGGATCGAACGTCGCGTTTTTATCGGTGATGACACCGATGCGGATGTAAAAATTCATCGGCCCATCGGCGCGGGCCTGCGAAGGCAGAGCAGCCAAAGCGGCCAACCCGAGAAGGGTGATAATGAGCGCTTTTTTCATCAATTTTCTCCTGGCCCTGAATGATGGCCCTATTCTATCATGCGGGCGGGACTCCGCAAAATACCTCTCCGATCAACACGCACTTCCCGCCGCGCCTCATGCCCCCCTACCGCTCGGATTCACATTACTACGGGGAGCAGTAAATATGTTACATAATCCTTACTGCTCCCCGAGTACTAGCCGGGCGACAAAGACATCCGGGGTCAACTATATTCCGCCCGGCTTAGTAAGAGCGCGAAGTCAAGGGACGAGCCTTCGGCTCGCCACTCGCCCGTGGCTTGTATCCACGGGCGAGTACGGCGGAAGTTGACCCCCGGGCAAAGCCCGGGGCCCCGGCCGCCGTCGATCATCGCGCCGGCGATCATCATCAGGTTCTTGAACAGCGGCTCGTAGGTCTTCATGGCCGCCGCGGCGCGTTGACAGGCGCGTTGACAGGGCTTGAAGGCAAAGCTATAGTTCGTATATGAACGCGTCTTATCGGCCGGCGCGATTTTCCCCGCAGGAGATCCTGTTCGCGCCGACGTCCGCCTGCAACTTGAATTGCGCGCATTGCGCCGTCCGCAAGGACCGCCGGCGGCTCTCCGCGGGCGCGGCCATTCATTTCCTGAAATCGGCCAAAAAAGCCGGCCTCGAGCGCGTCGGGTTCACCGGCGGCGAGCCGTTTTTAGACGCCCCTTTCCTTTTCGCCGTCGCCGCGGCCGCCGCCCGGAACGACCTTTTTTTCGACCGGATCACCACGAACGCCGCCTGGTTCAAAACGCCGACCCATCTCCGCCGCACCTTGGAGAAGCTGCGCGAAGCGGAATATGACGGGACGTTCGGCGTCAGCGTCGACGCCTTTCACGACGGCGATTTGTTTAAAGTGGCGCTCTTTCTCCAGACCGCGGCCGGGATCTGGGACCGGCCGGACGTCGCCCAGATCGTGGCCATCCGGGGCGCCCGCGACCGGGCCACGGCCGCCCGGCTCCGCGCGCTGGCCCGGGTCCTGGGAGCGAAGATCGTGACGCGCTACGGCCGACGCTTCATCAAGACCGAGTTCCTGCTTTTGCCCCTGGTCATGATCGACATCGTCCCTGTGGGAAAAGCCGGTGGTTTGGTCGATCCCTGGGGAAAAAAGTGGTTCAACGAGGACTACTGCCAGGGGCCGGGCCACGTCTTGTACGTGCTTCCGGACGGAAGCGTCAAGCCTTGTTGCGGATACGCGACCGATTCGGAGCGGCTGACCATCGGCAACATCCACACCGACTCGGCCGAAGGGATCCTCAAGAAGGCGGCCCGCAACCCCTACGTCCGGGCGGTCTTCGAGCGCGGCTTCAGCCGCATCCGCGGCCGCCTGAAGGCGGAAGGCGTGACTTTCCCCGGCAAGACGGACAACCATTGTTTCTTCTGCCATCACGTCCTGACGGCCGTCAAACCGGCCGTCCTGGACCGGGCGCTTCGCGCCCTCAAACCCTGAGCGCGCGCTGATCGATCCTGGACAGGTCGTCCGTGCCCAGCCCTTTTTTCGCGCAGGACGCAATGTGCGTGGCGATCCCCCGGATCGATTCCAGGCCCTGCGCATTCCGCTTTTCCTCCAGGATGTCCAGCCCGATGCGGTCCATGGCCACCGGGTCGCGGCTGAAGAAAATCCGGTTGTCGTAGGAGACATGAGTGCCGGCGACGCTGACGGTCGAAATCCTGGCCGCCTCTCCGATATGCAGGACCATCTTGTCCCGCAGGCAGGGCGCGGACAGGATCTCGGGGATGGCCTTGGCGCAATAGTCGATGTGGAAGCGGACCTTGTTGGTCGTCACGCCCAGGGCGATGTTCTTGGCCGCCCAGGTCACGCCGCTGTCCTCGTTGTGCTTGAGGACGGCGATATTGACCAGCTTGGTGATTTCCCTGGAGACGATCCGGGAGAAGCAGGATTTCTCCTCGTCGGGGATGGTCACCTCGTCGAACTTGCCCAGGACGCCGTCGAAGATTTTCTTGACGCTTTCGCGATCATTCTCGACGGTATAGAGGCGCCTCATTTCGGGCTCGTAGGTCTTGGCCCGCTCGTCGCCCATCCGGCTCAGCATCCACAGCCAGGTCATCGAGTTGAAGAGCTCGCGCTGTGACGCGGTCTTGAAAAAATCCGTCCGGCACAGGGCGCGGAACTTGGCCAGCGTGCCGTCTTCGAAGGAGACGTAGACGTCCCGGTCGTAGCCTTCGACCCAGGGCAGGATGGATTCGCCCTGCGTCGACGTGCCCATGACCCGTACGCCGGTCGCACCCTTGTTGATCTTCAGGCCCGTCTTCTGGAATTCGGCGTCACGGCGGTCCCAGACGATGATGGCGTTCTCCTTGACGCCGGCGCTTTTCAGCCCGGCCACGACGGCGTTGACCGATTCGACCGAAGAGGATACGCGGGGCGCGCCGAGGCAGTTGATCTTGATGCCGACGACGTCCGACGGCGAAAAGAGCGACGACCAGGCCGCCGCCTGGGTCTTCTCGCCGGTTAGCTCCCGCATCCCCGCCTCGAAGGCACGGCCGACGGCGGCGGGATTGTATTTCGCATCGACGAGCATATCCGAAGCGGCGACGGACACGACCCGGTTCGGAGGCAGGGCCGCCGGCGCACTCTTGGGTGCCGCCCCGCCGGGCGCGCCTTTCCACCCCGCTTTTCCGATGAGTGCGCCTCCGCCCGCCAGCATCGCCGCGTCCTTTATGAATTCCCGTCGGGTCGTCATGTCGGCGTCCTCCTTGCTCCGTCGCGGTTTGCTCTATTATAACAGAATCGCCCGTTCGGCCGTTGGGGTCGCGTCTACAGTTCGCTAATTTTCCGAGAATTTTATGATCAATCATAGATCTTCATGAAAATTGGCGAACTGTAGACGCGATCCCATAGGTTCGATTTTCCGGCGAATGGGAGTAGAATATCCGGGTTCGATCCAAGGAGGACGGCATGAACAAGAAACGCATCGCAATCGTAGCCGCAGCGGCCCTGCTCGTAGGGATCATCGCCCTGCAGACTGCGGCCCAGGAAAAAACGGATTGGTCCGCCATCCAGCGCATCCGCCAGGAAGGCCTGAACAATTCCAAGATCGTGGACACGCTGATCTACCTCTGCGACATCTACGGCCCGCGCCTCTCGGAATCGCCGGGATACCGCCGGGCGGGCCAATGGGCGGTGGGAAAGCTCACGGAGATGGGCTTGGTCAAAGCCAAGATGGAGCCGTGGGGCACATACGGCCGCGGCTGGGAGCTGAAGAAGTTTTACGCGGCCATGACCGCGCCCCAATACATGCCTCTCATCGCCTTCCCCAAGGCCTGGACACCCGGGACGGCCGGAGCGGTCAAGGGCGACGCGGTCCTGCTCAACGTCAAGAAGGTGGCCGATCTGGACAAGTACAAGGGCAAGCTCAAGGGCGCCATCGTCCTGACCCAGGGCGAGCGGGACCTGCCGATCTCGTTCGAACCCGTGGCCCATCGTTACACCGAGGCCGAGCTGAAGGGATTGGAAGCGGCTCCCGAGCCGGGCGCCCGCTCTCCCTTCGCGGCGCGTATGGAGGAATACCAGGCCCGCCTGCTGCTCCAGAATGCCGTCAACAAGTTCCTCAAGGACGAAGGCGTCGCCGTCACGCTGGAGCCAAGCCAGGGCAAGGACGGCACGGTGTTCGTGGCCGGCGGCGGTTCGCAGAGCCTGAACGCGCCGGCGACCCTGCCGGCCATCGTCGTCGGCGTCGAACACTACAACCGCCTGGTCCGCATCCTGCAGAAGGACGTGCCGGTGTCGATGGAGATCGAGATCGACGCCGCCTTCACCGACAAGGACACGCAGGGGTACAACGTCGTGGCCGAGTTCCCGGGCACGGACAAGAAACTCAAGGACGAGATCGTCATGCTGGGCGGCCACTTCGATACCTGGCATTCCGGGACCGGGGCCACGGACGACGGGGCCGGCTGCGCCATCGCCATCGAGGCCCTGCGCATCCTGAAGGCCGTCGGCGTCCAGCCGCGCCGGACGATCCGCATCGCCCTGTGGGACGCCGAGGAGCAGGGACTGATCGGCTCGCGCGAATACGTTAAGAACCACTTCTACGATCGGGCGAAAAAAGAGAAAAAGCCGGAATACGACAAGCTCGCGGCCTACTTCAATTTCGACAACGGCAGCGGCAAGATCCGCGGCATCTACGCCCAGAACAACCTGGCCGTCATGCCCATCTTCGAGGAATGGCTGAAGCCCCTCCACGACCTGGGGGCCATGACGGTCACCAGCCGGACGACCAGCGGCACCGATCACCTGTCCTTCGACGGGGTGGGCCTGCCCGGCTTCCAGTTCATCCAGGACGAGCTCGAATACGGCTCGCTGACCCACCATTCCAACATGGACGTCCTCGACCATGTTTCGAGAGGCGACCTGATGCAGGCCGCCACGGTCATGGCTGCGTTCGTCTACAACGCCGCCATGCGCGACGAGAAGCTGCCGCGCAAATATTTCGACCCCAGCGCACCGACGCGGATGTTCTGAGCGGAATTCCGGAAAAAGGCTAAGGGCGGCGCAACGCCGAGTCCATGACCCAGGGCGGCCAGAAGATCCCGGCCAAGAAAACGAGGTAACCATGAAGATCATCGACGTCCCGTTCACCGTTACGGACTGGGGCCGGGTTCCGTCCGTCGAGCACAAGGGCGAAACAGGAACATCGTGCTGGCGGACCGTCGAAGCCGGGAACGTGCGGGCGCGCCTCGTCGAATACTCGCCGGGCTATCGGGCCGATCATTGGTGCGCGCGGGGGCACGTTTTATTCGTTCTGGAGGGCGCGCTCACCGTCGAGCTCAGGGACGGAAGCCGGCACGAAATGAAGAAGGGCGCGAGTTTTCAGGCCGGCGACGATGATCAAAACCCCCATCTCGCTTACACCGGGACGGGGGCCACGGTCTTTATTGTCGATTGAAACGCGGAAACGGTTCTTCTGGCCCGTTCTTGAAGAAGAAAACGGCGATGTCGGCGTAGCAATATTTCGTTTCGGAATCGAACAGCTCGGTGTGGTAGGTTTTGGCCGGCAGGATGCGGCGGATCGTTTTCTCGCTGTTCGTGTATCCGGCGTTGTAGGCCGTGGCGTAGAACCGCAGGCGCTCGAGGGTATCGGCAAACACCGTCCGAGCGTGCCGCTTGTCCATGATCCGCATAAACAAGCCCAGGTAGCGGACCTGCCACTTGAAATCATCGAGACGAAGCACCCGGTCGCGGCGGTTCTCGACCGTATCGGCGGCGGGAAAAACAGGCGCACCCAAAACAGCCCGCTCCTCCGCCGCGAGCAGGCGATTCGAATCCCGCTCGACCTGCTCGGCGAAGACAGGCTTCATCTGGAAGCGCCCCACGGAAAAATTCGCGTACTCTTTCCCATATTGGACGTAGAGCACTTTCAGGGCCCCGACTTGGATCCGATCCTCGAAAGAGCTGAAGCGGATGATCTCCGGAAAGACCACGGCCAGGGCCAGACGCGCTTCGCCCGGATCGAGGGCCAGGGCGCCGGAGATCCAGGCGTTTGTTTTCACGAAGAGTTCGGCCGCGGCGTACTTGGCGCCGAAAACGGCGGCATAGTCCATGGCCTGGCCGGCCGCCGGCGCAGGGCCGGCGGCGATCAAGCAGGCCAGGGCGGCGATCAGGACGACCACCCGCGGCTTAAAGCGTTTTCTGATAGACGACAAGGTCTTTTTTATTTTCGAGCGCTGCCCACTTCAGGATCGTCCCTCCGTTGCTGGTGCGGACGGACAGGCCGAGCGGAAAGGGAAACTTAGTCCCGTCGCTGAAGAGCAGGAACTCATAGGAGTAATAAGCGTACCGTTTCCCGTCCTCGCTGGGATAATAGGCGCAGGCGCTGAATCCCTCGGGAACGGTGATCACGATGCCGTCGCGGTAGACTTTTTGGCCGACCTTGTAATAGAACGCGTTGGCCGTGGCCGGAAACCAGAATTCACCGAGGTCCTCTCCGAACGGCCCGAACGTGCGCCCGTCGATGGAGCAAAGAAACTTCTTCTCCATGTCTTTCATCGCCGCGGCGACTTTTTCGGGGCTCTGCCCGGCCAGTTTTTGCATAGCGGCCATGCTGAGCGTCCCCGTTATCTTAAGCAGAGCGTTCCGGCCGTTCGGGCTGAACTTGAAGTCCTCGGGCATGCCGCCGACCTGGACCTTGCGGCCGTCGGTGCAGGCGAACCAGGTCTTATCTTGTTCAGCGGCGATGTAATATAAGCGGGACTTGTCCGCCGTGATCTTGACGTTCAGGATCATGGCATAGGGGCCATAGGTCTTCCCGTTGAACCGGATGATCTGGCCGCCCGCGTCGTCCCTGCCGACGATCGACTCCATGTCCATGGCTTCGGGGGCGGGGTTGTATTTGTTGCACTCGTTCCCTTTGACCGGCTTGTCGCACTTGGCCTCGTCGGCGATCTTCATGGCCTCGGCCAGCTTGTTGAACGGCCCCTTCTTAACGCCGTCCAGAATGACGAAGAACGGCCCCTCTTTGCCCTTGGTGATGACCAGCGTGACATGGTCGGCGTCCAGGGAAAAGCAGAGCGTACTCTCGGGGATGAGGATCTCCTCGCCCGGCTCGAGCGAGTAGACGACCGTGCGCGCGGGTGCGGTCCCTTGGGGTTGGGCGAAAGCCCACCCGAAGGCGGAAATCAAAAAAACCAAGGCCGCCATCCATAACTCTCTTTTCATAGACATCACTCCCTTTTTCCCCGGCCGGCAAACCGGCGCGGTCTCGTCTTTATCCCTATCAGTATACTCGGAATTGAACTTCCCGGCCAGCCTATTTCTTGGCCTCCTCCCTGTTCCAGTCCGGCGGCTCGAGGCCCAGCAGGTTGTGGACGAAGAAATCGTTGCGCTTGCGGTCGCCGTAGACGCCGCCGTTGGTGTGGTCGGCGCCGGGAATGACCAGCAGATCGAAGGTCTTGCCGGCCTTGATCAGGGCATTGACGACCTGCATCGTCGAGGACGGATCGACGTTGTGGTCCATCTCGCCCAGGAGGAGGAGGAGTTTTCCCCGCAGGCGATAGGCGTTGTCGACGTTGGAGGAGGCGGCGTATTCCGGTCCCAGGGGCCAGCCCATCCACTGCTCGTTCCACCAGATCTTGTCCATGCGGTTGTCGTGGCAGCCGCAGGCGGCGAAGGCGGCCTTGTAGAATTCGGGATGGAAGAGAAGCGCGCCCAGCGCGCTCTGGCCGCCGGCCGAAGTGCCGTAGATGCCGACGCGCGAAATGTCGTAGTAAGGATACTTGGCGGCAATCGCCTTGTGCCACAAAATGCGGTCGGGGAACCCGGCGTCGCCCAGGTTCTTCCAGCAGACGTCGTGGAAGGCCTTAGAGCGGTTGTTGGTCCCCATGCCGTCCACCTGGACGACGATGAAGCCCAGCTCGGCCAGCGCCTGCATGGCGCTGTAGGCGCTGAACGTCTTGGGCACGAACGAGCCGTGCGGGCCGGCGTAGATGTTTTCGACGACCGGGTATTTCTTTTTAGGATTGAAATTGGCCGGGCGGAAGATAAGGCCCCAGATATCGGTCTTCCCGTCGCGGCCCTTGGCCGTGAAGACTTCGGGCGCCTTCCAGCCGGCCTTTATCAGTTCGGCGATCTCGCCCTTCTCGGCCTTAAGGACGACGGCCCGGTCCGACGTCCGCCGGACGTCCATCTCCGTCGGAAGATCGACGCGCGAGTAAATATCCGTGTAATAGGTCATGTCGCTCGAGTAAACGACCGCGTGCGTGGCGTTGCCTTCGGTGAGGGGCATCAGCCCGGTGCCGTCGAAGCCGATGCGATAGGCGTGGACGAAATAGGGGTCCTGTCCGGAGTTCATGCCGCCGGCCTGGAAATAGATCGTGTGCGACGCCTCGTCCACTTTATCGACGCCGCGGACGACCCACTCGCCCTTGGTGATCCGGTTTTTCACCGCGCCGGTGGTACCGTCGATGAGGTAGAGGTGGTTCCAGCCGTCGCGCTCGGACATCCAGATGACGTCCTTTCCGTCGGCCAGATCGAAGCGGTACTTCTTGCTGCTGTAACAGAAGAACGTCTGGGGCTCCTCGCTGAGGACGGCCCGGGCCTTGCCCGTCGTCCCGTCCACTTCGATGATCCGAAAAACTTGATGCCCGCGCTGGTTGTATTCGAAGGTGAAGGCCCGGCTGTCTATGCGCCAAACGAGCGGGGTCTGGTCGTAGGGGTTCGGGAAGAGGGCGTTTTCGACGTTGATCTGCTTGCGGCCGTCGAGGAGAAAGAGCACGGGATAGTCGATATCGAGGACGTCCCCCGGCTTGGCGTATTCCGCCGTCGAATATTTCGGCTGGAGCTGGTCGACGGGCGACGATTCGACGTACTGGACGAAGCGATGAAAGCCCGGCTTGAGGCGGTAGGCGGCGATCTTCTTCGAATCGGGCGACCAGACGATGCTCTTATATATATAGTAGTTGCCCTCGCTGCCGTCCGTGCTGAGGAAGAACTGCTCTTTCTTGTCTTTCACTTTGGAGCGGACGAAGACGTTGTAATTGCGCAGGCCCGCTTCCCATTTGCCGTCGGGCGAGGGCTTGAATTCGGCGGACGCCGCTTGGGCCGCCGGGCCGCCCTGGCCGTACCCGTCTCCGCCGCCCCGCCGCCGCTCGGCCGGGCCGAGCTTGGTGAGCGCATAGGAGGCCAGATCGCATTTCCAGCGCGACTCGCCGGTCTCGAAGGTGAGGGACTTCTCGTCATCGGCGAAGGTGATGCCCATGAACGGCAGCTTTTTGGGATCGACCTTGTCCTTGAGCTCGGCGGCTAGCGCCGCGGCCAGTTTAGCGTGATCGAAGGCCGGCCGTTTGACCGCCGCATCGGCATCGACGATCCAGAATTCGGATCCGCCCTGAACGGTCTTCCTGTACCAGAAGCGATGCGTCGTGCCGATCCAGGACGGCGGCCGCTCGGGAAGGTTGACGGCCAGTGCCTGCCATTTCTCGCGCAGGCCGTTGGCCCGCTCGTAATCGGCGCGGGTTCCCTGCGCCGCCGCGGCGGCGGGAAGAAGGACGGCCGCGGCCAGGACGATCGCGAAAAGACGGACATCGTGTTTTTTCATACGGCCCTCCGTGGAGTCAGAGAATTATCCAATATCATGGACCGGGGTTGAATTCAATCGCCGCCGGGATGGACTTTGACGCCGACGAAGCAGTCCAGGCAGGCCGTAATTTCGGGACGGCGGGATGGATTTTCCGGCGGGCGATTGCCTATAATGGGACGACCCCTTGGCGCAATTCGGAAAAGACGGGAGGCGGCCATGAACATCGTCGACCTGAGCCCTGAATATCTGGACACGTATCTGGCCTGCCTGGAAGATTATTCGGACGAGATCAAGGAGGGCGCGGCCCACAAGCGGCGCTGGTACGAGGCGATGAAAGACAAGGGCCTGCGCGTCAAGCTGGCTCTCGTCGATGGGAAACCGAGCGGGATGATCCATTACGTCCCGATCGAACACGCCTTCGCCGAAGGCCGGGATCTCTATTTCGTCCACTGCGTCTGGGTTCACGGCCACAAGAACAAGGGCGTCGGCGATCATCGCAAGCGCGGGATCGGGACGGCTCTGGTCAAGGCGGCCGAAGAGGATGCCCGCGCGCTGGGGGCCAAGGGGCTGGCGGTTTGGGGCGTGCCGTTTCCGTTTTTCATCCCGGCAGCCTGGTTCAAGAAACGCGGCTACAAGAAGGTCGACCGCAAGGGCATCCTGGTCCTGTTGTGGAAGCCGTTCACGGACGACGCGGCGGCGCCCCGCTGGATCAGGATGAAGGAAAAGCCGAGCGGAAAGCTCAAAGGCCGAGTCGCGGTCGATGCCTTCGTCCACGGCTGGTGCCCGGCCCAGAACATGACCTTTGAGCGGGCCAAGCGGGCGGCCGCCGAATTCGGCGATGCCGTCGAGTTCCGGCCCGTCGAGACTTTGGACCGTGCGGTTTATCTAAGCCGGGGCATCGCCGACGGCGTCTTCATCAACGGCAAAGAGGTCCGCTCCGGCCCGCCGCCGTCCTACGAAAAAATCCGCAAAAAAATCGCGAAGAAGATCAAGAAATAACACGGGGCTCCGGTCCATCGTCTTGAAGGCTTCCGCCTGCTTGCCCCCGGCACGGGAAGCCCGCATTAAAAGAACCGCCCCGCAAATTCGCTTAGAATGAAACCGGCCTTCACCCGGAAGGAGGATCCGGCGGCCGTTGCCGGCCCGCCTTGGGTTCGGGCAGCCCCAGGCTGACCCGGTTCCAGAAGCCGCCCAGCGTGACGGCCAGCAGAGGGTAAAGCCGCAGGGGCAGGACGCCGACGACGAGACCGGCCAGACTCAGAAGCGCCGACATCGCCCCCTTGGTCGAGCGGTAAATCAACGCGTCGATGGTCATCTTGCCCCGGTAGCGGGCGGTGAACGGCAGGGGGACGTAGAGAACTTCCTTGGACGCCCGGAAGACCGAATAGTCCACCGTCTTGGACAGGAAGAAGGCCGCCCCGAGGACCGGCAGCAGCGGCAGGGCGGCGCCGGCCAGGGCGGCGGCTCCGTAAAGCAGCGGGACGGCGGCCAGGATATGGCGCACCTGGAAGCGGCGCAAAAGCAGCGGACAGAGCCCGATCTGCAGCAGGAAAGCCGCCGCGTTGATGCCGCCGAAGAAGAAGCCCAGGAAGGCGGTGCGCGGCTCCTGTAGAGGCATGGCCGTCTGCAGGCTGCGGTGAAAGGCGATGTCGAAGAGCACCGAGATCGACTGCGAAGCGACGACCATCAAGGCCAGGCGGCCGAGGGTTGGATCGGAGCGCAGCAGGTCCCAGGCGAAGTGGTCGGACAGGCGTTCGGGCTGCCGGTCGGCGGTCGTCCGCTCCGGACCCGCCTTTCTGAAAGCCCGCAGGCTGAAAACGGTCGCCAGGGCGGTCAGGGCGGCGGCGCAGAGGACGACCTGCTCCGATCCGATCCGTTCCGACAACAGGCCGGTGAGCAGACCGCCGGTGACCGAGCCCGCGGTCGTGGTGGCGATTATCACACCGTTCCAGCGCTTGCCGTCTTCGGTCGAGAAGATGCTGTTGATGAAGGCCCAGGACTGTTCGACGATCAAGACGATATAGGCTTGGGCGAAGATATAGAGCGCGAAAGCGCTGCCCGGGACGTTGCGGCGGGCGGCGACCGCGGTCGCCGCCATGACCAGCCCGGAAACGACCAGGGTGAGCGCGTATGTGACCGACGGGCCGAAACGGCGCAGGAGCCAGCTGATGGCGTACGTGAAGGCGACCATGACCAGCGGCACCATCATCAGCGCCTCGGTCAGGCGGCCGGCCGGGTGATGGGCCAGGAAGATGGACGAGGCCGCCGACCGCGCCATCTCGTAGCCCATGAGGGCCAGAGTGGCGGCGGCGACGATGGTCGACACCGCGGGCAGGAGCTGGCGACGGTCGGGCATGCGGACAATCTACCACAGATGCGGCCGAGTGTCCGAGACAGGAAGGGAGGGATCTTCCCCTTCGTCGGGCTTCTCGACGATACCGAAGCGTCGGTACTGACTTTTTGCCGGCTTCCATTGCGCTTTGATGGGATGAAAATCCCGGGCGCCTGACTTCGAGACTCCGTCGATTGAAAATTCCCTCCGGATGGGATAAAAGAGATCAATATCCCCTGTTACCGGAGGACCGCATGATACGAATCCGCAAATCCTTGATCGCCCTCGCTCTCTTGATCCCGATTCTCGGCCTGGCCCAATCCGGTCAACCCCAGGCCGACTGGGATACCGTCGCCAAGATCCGTGAGGAAGGCCTGCAGCATTCGCAGGTCATGGACGTCGTCGGATATATGACCGACGTCATCGGCGCCCGCCTGACCCTTTCGCAGGACATGAAACGGGCCCACGAATGGGCCAAAAAGAAAATGATCGACGTCGGGCTCGAAAACGTCGTTCTCGAGCCGTTCATGGACTACGGGGTGCCTTGGGACAGCGAATACATCTCCATCCACATGATCGAGCCGACATACCAGATGATGGTCGGCTTCCCGCTCACCCACACGCCCGGCACGAACGGCAAGCTGACCCTGCCGGCGGTTCTCGCCGACATCCAGACCAAGACCGAACTGGCCGCGCTTAAAGGCAAGCTCAAGGGCGCGGCCGTGCTCATGACCCCGCCCGCGGCCGTCGATCCCTACGCCATTTTCGCCACCGTCAACCGCTACAACGACGAAGATTTGCGCAAGCTCGAAGAGACCGTGATTCCCGTGCCGAGGCCCACTCCCCCGCGTCCGACGCCCAATCCCGATTCGCTCAGGCCCGAGGAAAAATTGGCCTTCTTTAAAGCCGAAGGCGCTCTCGTCGTCTTCCAATGCCCGAGCGGACGGCCCGGCGCGGTCACCGGATTTTCGCGCCCCGGGCCGAGGGATGACCCTCGGTCTTATGAAGCGACCATGGCCTCCCTGCCCATCCTGTCCGTGACACCCGAACACTACAACCGCATGTACCGCATCCTCAAGCGGAACATCCCGGTCAAGGTCGAGGTCGAAGTGCGAAACCGCATCGGCCGGGATCGCGAGCAGGCCGAGAACCTGATCGGGGAAATCCCGGGCACGGACCTCAAGGACCAGATTGTCATCATCGGCGCCCACTTCGACACCTGGCATGGCAGCCCCAGCCCCAGCGACGACGGCGCGGCCTGCGCGGTGGCCCTCGAGGCGGCCCGCATCCTGAAGGCGATTGGGGCCAAGCCGCGGCGGACGATCCGCGTCGCCTGGTGGAGCGGCGAAGAGCAAGGGCTTTTCGGCTCCGGCGAATACGTCAAGAAGCATTTCGGCGACCCCAAGGACCCCAAGATCGGCAAGAAGCCCGACTACGACAAGCTCTCGGCTTATTTCAACATGGACTACGGCGCCGGGGCCTTCCGGGGCATCTATCTCCAGGGCGACGAACGGGCCCGGCGGATGCTGACGGCCTGGATGGAGCCGTTTCACGACATGGGCTGTACGGCCGTCTCGAACCAAAGCGTCGGATCGACCGACCATGTTTCGTTCGACCGGGCCGGATTGCCCGGCTTTCAATTCATCCAGGACCGCATCCCAGGCACGGCCGGCCACACCAACCTGGATTTTCTGGACACGATCCAGCCCCAGGACTTGATCAAGAATTCGGTCATCATGGCCGCCTATGCCTGGCACGCGGCCACGGCCGACGAGATGGTGCCCCGCAAGACCATCCGCTGAGGCGAAGGGCGAATGCCGCCATGGCCGAACAATTAAGCGCCGCCGTGAATTGGACGGGGGGAATGCATTTCCAGGGCACGTCCGAATTCGCCCACGAGGTCCCCATCGACCACGGCCCGCCCCTCGGGACCGGCGAAGGGATCAAACCCATGGAACTGACACTGATGAGTTTGGCCGCCTGCAGCGGGCAGACGGTCATCTCGCTTCTCGAAAAGATGCGCCAGGACGTGAAGTCGTTCTCCGTGCGGGCCGAGGGGAAGAAGCAGGAGGAACATCCGAAGGTCTTCACGGAAATCCATCTTGAGTTCCGGGTCGAAGGCACGGGATTGGACCGCGCTCTGGTGGAAAAAGCCGTCCGCCTGTCCGAGGAGAAGTATTGCCCGGTCTGGGCGATGATGAAGAAAAGCGCCGCGGTCTCGTTTTCGATCACGCCGGCCGAAAAGGAATAGAAGCCGGGCCGCGGATTGACAAACGTCTCGCGCTGAAAGTAGGATACTCCAAAGAGGCACGCATGAAAAAAACACTCATCCTGCTCATGGTGCTTGTCCTCGCCTCGTTCGCCTCGGCCCAAAACTGGTTCAAGGGCAGCCTGGACCAGGCCATCGCCAAGGCCAAGGTCGAGAACAAGCTGGTTCTCGTCGATTTCTACTCCTACACCTGAGGGGGCTGCAAACTGCTCGGTGAGCAGTTCTACGACAACCCCAAGTTCCACGCCTTTCTAGACAAGAATTTCATCCTCTTCCGGGCCATCACCCAAGAACCCGCGGGCGACGCCATCTTCAAGAAATTCGGCATCCGAGCCACTCCCACGACGATGACGATCGGAGGCGACGGGGCCGAGGTCGACTGGTCCGTCGGTTACGGCCCCCCGGCCGAGAATTTCCAGGCCCGGCTCCAGAAGATGATCGACGGCGTCGACACGTTCAAGGCGATCGCGGCGGCCTACACCAAGAATCCCAAGGACGTGGCCACGGTCTTCAAGCTGGCCCGCAAGTACGGCGATCGCTATGACACCGACAAGGCCAACGCCAAGTACAAAGAGGTCATCGCCCTCGATCCCGAAGGCAAGGCCGGCACGTACACCCAGGAATATTCGGGCATCACCGCTTCCTACACCGAGTTCGCCGAATATTCGATGGCCACGGCCAATATCTACGGCCCCAAGGCCGACATCGCGCCGGTCAAGGCCTTCATCGCCAAATACCCGCAGAGCAAGCTGGTCAAGCAGGCCTACGGCAGCCTGGCCGACTACTTCGGGTACCGGGCGTCCAAGGAAGACGTCGCGGCGTTCTTCGTTGAATACGCGGCCAAGTACCCCAACGACCCCTCGGCCCTGAACGCCTGGCTGAGCCGGATCGTCCGGGACAAGGGCCCTTACGACAAGGGCAAGGAGCTCGCCGAGAAGATCAAAGAGCTGACCGACTTCAACCCCGACCCGAACATCAACATGAACATCGCCCAGCTCCAATGGGACCTCGGCGAGAAGGACAAGGCTGAAAAGACATTCGGCAAGGAATTCATGGAAGGGCAGGTCCAGAGCCTGGCCTACAACCTCATTTCCTACGCCAATTTCTGGACGCAGAACAACACCAACCTGGACAGCGCCCTAGCCATGGTCGAAACGGCCCTGAAGCTGCAGCCGGGCAATTCCTATTTCCTGTCCCAGGCCGCCGCGGTGAACATGAAGGCCGGCCGGGAAGCCAAGGCGCTCGAGTTGTACGGCCCCGCGTTCGCCAAGAAGAACGAGACGGACGCGACCGCCCTTTACAGCTATGCCGGGTTCTGGGCCCGCCAGGGTAAGAACCTAGACGACGCCCTGGTTGCGGCCAAAAAGGCCGTCGACCGCATGCCCGGGGTTTATTACATTTGGGCGGCCCTGAGCCTGGTCCATGAGAAGATGAAGAATTATCCGGAAGCGATCAAAGCCAAGGAGAAAGCCCTCGAGCTCGTGCCCGACCAGGGCAAGGAAACGTTCAAGAAGGATTTGGAACGGCTGAAAAACGCCGCCAAGAGGTAATCCGCGCGTCATCCCATCCCCCGCCCGCCCTTCCCTCCGGGGAAAGGCGGCGGGGGATTTTTTTTAGGCTCCCCGGGGACTTCGTCGACATCTTCATCACTGGGAGCGGCGATGGCGCGACTGAAGACGGAATACAGGGGGGCCGCCGGCCTGATTTCGGTTGACAGATACTCTTTGCGAAGTTAACATATAATCATCCAAGCAGGGGGAGGATGCTCATGAAGTCTCCGGAATGCCGGACGGATTGTCCCGACGAGGCGACCAGGACACTCGATGGGGGATCGATCGTGGACACCCTGGCGCAGGGGACGGTGTTCGCCGGCCGCTACCAGGTCATCGAAGAACTCGGCCGGGGGGGGATGGGAAGAGTCTTCCGGGTTTTCGACAAAACGCTTCAGGAGGAAGTCGCCCTCAAATTCATCCGCCCCGAGATCGCCGCCCAGAAGCGGACGCTCGAACGGTTCAGCCACGAGCTTAAGACGGCCCGGAAAATCGTCCATAAAAATATCGGCCGCGTCTTCGAGATCGAGGAACGGGACGGGAACTATTTCATTTCCATGGAATATGTTCGGGGAGAGGACCTCAAGAGCCTCTTGCTTCGCGCGGGGCCTCTCAGCCTGGGAAAATCGCTCCGCATCGCCGCCCAGATCTGTTCGGGGCTGAGCGAGGCTCATGCCCTGGGCATAGTCCACCGCGACTTGAAGTCCCGGAATATCATGATCGACGAGAACGGAAACGCCCGGATCATGGATTTCGGGATCGCCCTGACGCCGGAGATGTCCAACGGCGCAGCCACAGCCGGGATCGTCGGCTCGCCCGAGTCGATGTCGCCCGAACAGGCCGCCGGCAGACCGGTCGATCCCCGATCGGATATCTATTCGCTGGGCGTTGTCCTCTATCAAATGGTCACCGGCGAACTCCCGTTCAAGGGAGACGCCTCCTCCGCGATCCTCTTGAAACATAAGACCATGCCGGCTCCCGACCCACGGGCCGTCAACCCGCAGATCCCCGAAAGCTTCAGCCGCCTCATCCTCAAGTGCCTGGAAAAGGACCCGGCCCGGCGCTTCCAGAAGGTCCGGGACATCCTCCCCGAGCTCGACCGCATCGGCCAAGATCACGGTCTCACCGGAGGGCTCGATGGAGACTCCGCCTCAGCCCTAAGGTCCGGAACCCGCTCCGGCCCGTCCCGGATCATCAGGAAAAAGATCGTTGTCCCGGTCTTCGCGGTTTCCGCCGTGGTCATGATCGCGGCCGGCTTCGCCGCATACCGGCTCTTTTTCCGGCCGAGCCCTCCCCTTCAAGATTCCCGGTGGAAGACATCGATCGCCGTCCTCCCCATTCAAACTCCGCCGGACTTGGAGAGTCTCCGCGAGAGCCTGTCGGGGGACATCATTTCCGAACTCAGCCGCACGCTCACCGATGTCCGGATCACGCCTTCGCACTCGATGTGGCTTTATAAAGACACGTTGAAACCTTTGAAACAGATCGGCGACGAATTGAGAGCGGCCTATCTCCTCAAGCTGATTCTGCATCATGCCGGCCCGTTCTATAAGGCCTCGGCCGAGCTCAGCGAAGTAAGGAGCAATGCCGTCTTTGAATCCTGGAATGAAGAATACACGGCCATCTCCGATATTCAGGAAAAACTCCCCCTCGCTCTCTCCGACAGACTCAAGCTCTCCCTGCCCGTTCCCGGCGGGAAGACGATTCCTCAACAGGCCTATCTGGCTTACCTGAATGGCTGGAACGCCGAAAAACGATACCGGAATTTCGTGAATCCTCAAGACTTCGAGATCGCCCTCAGCCAGTATCGAATGGCCCTGAAAGGCTCCCCTGATTACGCCAAAGCGTACGTCGGCACGGGCAATATCCATCAGCTCCGTTTTTTCTCTGACCATGGGAACAGGGACCCCGAAGACTTCTACCAGATGAGGAAAGCCTATGAGAAGGCTTACGAGATCGATCCCCATCTGGCCGAGGCGAACGCCGGCCTGGCCTGGACCTTTTTTTTCAAGGAAGACCTGACCAACGCTTACAAATTTTATCAGGAGGCCTTGAGGCTGGCCCCGAACAATCCCGAAGCCCTCTTCAATTTCGCCTCCTTCCTTCGCGATATCGGACTCTTCGACCAGGCCATCCCTCTCTTTGAAAGAGCCTGCGAGATCGACCTTGTCTGGATGGAATACGTCAATCAGCTGGCCCGCTGCCGGATGCTCAAAGGCGATTTCGAGGGAGCCATGAAAGACACCCTGAACGGCCTATCGAAAGAGCCGAAAAACGAAGAGCTGCGGCTCCTTCGGGCCCGCCTCTTGATCATGACCGGAAAAATCGACGAAGCCGCGGCGATCGTCGAGGCCGTGGAGAAAACGAGCCCCGATAATCCCTGGATTCTCCGCCTCCGAGCCCTCATTTTTGCCGTTCAGGGAAAAAAGGCCGCCGCCCTCGACCTTCTCAGAGGGTGTGATCCCATCCTGTATTCGGCCTGCCTATCTCTCGTCTATGCGGCCGTGGGCATGAAGGACGAGGCCGTGGCCAACATCCAAGCCGTCGTTTCCCATGGCTTCGAGAGAATCGGGAGCTATCTCTACACCTACGGATATCTCAAGACATGCCCGTTCTACAAGGGCCTGCAGAACGATCCCCGTTTTCAAATCATCCTCAGCAACTCGGAGAGGGAGCACCAGATCAACCTGAGGCTTTACGGCGGAAAAAAATATTTATGAGACGCGACGGCAATCCCCCGGAGGGGATTATCGAATACATTAAAAGGAGGAGACTCATGTCGGCTCCAGATGACTATTTCCGGGAAAAAATCGAGGAGCAGCACAAGAAACTGAAAGCCTTATTCGGCCTGGGGATCAAAAACCAGGATCGGGAGGCTTTCCAAGAGATGGGACGGCTCATCGGCGAACACACCGTCCTGGGGACTCCGCAGGGCCAGCGGATTACGGGCGGCGAGGCCATCGGACTCTATTTTGAAAACCTGGCCAAGAGCGGCCATTTCGCTTTGGAGTTCGTCTTAAAGTTCTTGTGGGTTTCGCCCACGCTCGATCCCGTTCCGACCAAAGTCAAGACCGATATCGTCGTGGAAGTCGGCTATTTTATCGCGGAATTCCGTCTCCATGGGAATCCCAGCGAGAAAGTCGGAGGATTGTGCGGCGCACTGGTCCATATTGGCGGTTGTCCCATCATTCCCTGAGGGCCATCGCTTTAATCGATCCGTTCGAGGAAAATCCGAGCCGGACGCCGGCAACTTCCGCGCTGGCGGGCTGATGGACGCTTAGGCCAGGACCTTCATCAGCCAGCGGTGGAGCGGGATGATCGGCTCGAACTTCGCGCAGCTGAAATCGACAAAAGCCTCGGAATAGAATTCCGCGGGGATTTTTCCCTCCCAGCCCGTATACAGCCCGTTGTGGAGAAGGAGCGAGGCATTGGGGTGTGCGGCTTCGTAGCCCGGGGGGATACGCTTGTAATAGCGGCCGCTCGCCTCGTAACCGTGCGCGGTCAAGTCCTTGACGATGGCCGTCAATTCGCGGCCCAGCTTGGGATGGACGGCGGCCCGCCGGAATTTTTCCAGCATCTTGTCCGGGAACATATACATCCCCCCGCCGAGCATCACGTTCGGCGGTTCGAGACCAAAATAGAACCCGGCCGCCTCCAGGCGAGGGCGCGGTCCTTCCCAAAAATAAAGCCCGAGGTTTGTTTTGTACGGCGCGGGATCGAGGCTGAAGCGCGTGTCCCGATTGATCTTGAAAATGCTCTTGTTGACCTTGGGCACGGCCACGATCCGGGGAACAGCCGGCTTCAGGCGCGCACCCATGGCCTCGATATAGGCGCGGGCGGGGGCCATGACCTCGGATTCGTAGACGTCGCGATGGGCTTCGAACCAAGCCCGGTTGTTGTGATCGGCGAGGTCTTTGAAGAACTTGACGGTCTGCTTGCTGAATCCTCTGAATGCGCCGGTTTCGCTCATGGGTGAATCTCCTCCCCCCCGCCATTCTATTCGAGATGAAGAAGGCAGTAAACCTCGCGCGAAAACGAGGGAACGGTCGCGGCGTCCGAGGATTTGACAGGCCGCCACTCCTTCATTATAGTTCCTGCGACTGATAAATCACGGCAGGAGATGCGCATGAAGAAATTTTTAGCTCTGTCCGCCGTCCTCCTGTTTGTCTCGGCCGCCGCGGCCCAGAACTTCTTCAAGGGGACGCTCGACGAGGCGTTCGCCAAGGCCAAGTCCGAGAACAAGCAAGTCCTCCTCGATTTCAACTCCTACACCTGAGGGGGCTGCAAACTGCTCGGTGAGCAGTTCCTCGACAACGCCAAGTATCAGCCCTTCCTGACCAAGAATTTCATCCTCTTCCAGGCCACCAGCCAGGAGCCGGAAGGCAAAGTCGTTTTCGACCGCTTCAAGATCAACGCCACTCCGACCGTCATGTTTTTCGACCCGGACGGGTCCGAGGTCGATTGGATCGTCGGCTACGATCCCCCGGCCGACAAGTTCCAGGCCTCAATCGAGAAGATCATCAAGGGCGAGGGCACGTTCAAGTCCTTGAGCGCGGCCTACGCCAAAGACCCCAAGAACGTCGGCACCGTCTTCGAGCTGGCCCGGAAATGGAGCGACCGCTACGACACCGCAAAGGCCACGGAAAAGTACAAGGAAGTTCTGGCCCTCGACCCCGACGGCAAGCTGGGGATGACGACGTACAACGAGGCGAAGGTTTCCTATACGCAATACGCCGAATTCAATCTCGGCCAAAGCGCGCTCCAGACCCGCCGGAGCAAGCCCGACCCGGCGCTTCTCCTGGCCTTCGTCAAGAAGTATCCGGAGGGGGCTATGGTCAGGGACGCCTACGCACGACTGGCCATGGTTTATTTCGGCCGCAGCGCCCCCAAAGCGGAAGCCGCCGAATTTTTCGAGGAATACACGGCCCGCTATCCCAAGGACTTCATGGCCACGAACGCCTGGGTCAGGCGGATACTGCAGGACAAGGAGCCGCTCGATAAGGGTTTGGAACTGGCCCAAAAAGGCGTCGATCTGGCTCAGGGTCCGACCAGGACCAACGCTCTGCAAAGTCTGGCCCAGGTCTATCTGGCCAAAGGCGACAAGGCCAAGGCCGGGGAAGCGGCGGAAGCGCTGATCAAAGCGGAGGAAGAGCGCCTGAAGCATCCGGACGCGGGCCGGGGCATGTTGGTCGTGACCTCGAGTGGAAGCCCCGGCGCCGGGGCGTACACTTATCGCTTGACTGCCGCCCGGATCTTCATCGACGCCGATCAGAAAGAGCGGGCCACGGCCGTTTTCGGACCCGCATTCCTGAAAGAGCACATGAACGAAACGGCGGTTCTGTCCGGCTACGCGTCGTTCTGGTCCGGGCAATCCCTGAACTTGGATAGCGCGCTCGTCGCCGCCAAGAAAGGGGTCGAGCTCTCGCCCGATGCCTACCGGGGCTGGATGACCCTCAGCCAGATCCAAATGAAGTTGAAGCAGTACGACGAGGCCCTCCGGGCCGCCGAGAAGGCCCTGGCGCTGGCCCCGGCCCAGCCGCCGATGATCAAGGACAACCTCAAGAAGTCCATCGAACAGATCAAGACGGCCCAGGCCGAAAAAAAGTAATTCGACTCATATCTTACTAAGCCGGGCGGAATATACAAAGCCGGGCGAAATATAGTTGACGTCGGATGTCTTTATCGCCCGGCTAGTACTCGGGGAGCAGTAAGGATTAAGTAACATATTTACTGCTCCCCGTAGTAAGAGGGGACGTACGTTTCGTACGTCCCCTCTTTTTATGCCGATTTTCTCAGATAGGCCAGGGCCTGGAGCGCGGCGACACATCCCTCCCCCGCCGCCGCGACCACCTGGAGCCCGCCGCAGGTGATGTCCCCCGCCGCGAACACGCCCTCCAGGTTCGTCCTTTGAAAACGGTCGACGGCAAGACACTGCTTGTGGTCGAGCGTCAAGCCGGCCTTGGTGAACAACGGCCCGGTCGGGACCTCGCGGAAAATGAAGACGCCGGCGACGTCGAGCGCGTCCTCCTTGCGGTCCGTCAAGAGAATGATTTTTTCCACGGCCTGGTCGCCGATGATTTCCTTGATCTCGGTGTTTCCGTAAATCGGGATCCCCTTCTTCTCCGCCCGGACGAAAGCTTCCTCGAGGGCGGCGGGATCCTTCAATTTTCCGGGCACCCAATGGACCCGCACGCCCATCTGTTCCAGGGCGAAGACGTCTTCGACCGCGTCTTCGGAATGTCCGTACGCGGCGACGTCGCGGTCCTTGTAGAGAGGCCCGTCGCAAGTCGCGCAATAACTCACACCGAACCCGAGCAGGCGCTCCTCGCCGGGGATCTGGCGGTCCTTGGCCAGGGGCCTGCCGGTGGCCAGGATGACGGTGCGGGACTCGATGAAGGCATCGGTCGTGGAGACGAATTTTGGGTCGGTGGAGAGCGACAAGGCAATCGTGTCGCCCCGGACGAACTCGGCCCCGAAATGGGCGGCATGCCGCCGGAACGAATCCAAAAGCGCCTTGCTGTTGATGGAGATATGTCCGGGGAAGTTCTCCAAATCGTAGTTATGGGCCAGGCGTGAGAGCGCCCTTTCGCCCTCCAGCACCAGCGTCTTTTTTCCGGCCCGCGAGCCGTAGATCGCCGCCGTCAGTCCGGCCGGTCCGCCGCCGATGATCAGGATGTCGGTTTTATAATTTTGCATGGCCATGACTCCTTTACGGATTCGCATTCATATTATAGCGAAAAAGCGGATCCAAGCGCGTCCAGCTTTCCGTTCTTGACGTCCCTCTTCCGTTTTTTATATAAAGAATTCTTATACATACCGAGAGATACGGGCGGAAAGCCCGAACGCAGGGAGCATTCATAATGATTTTTAATCATCCTATTCGCCCTCTCGCCCTGGCCGGTCTGGTTCTAGCGATTTTTTCTTCCCTGTCCGCTGCGCCCCGCCTTGAAGAATCCCCGGGCCGCATCGAAGGGATCGTCCGGACGGCCTCAGGAGAAGCCTTGGCCGGCGTCCTCATTTCGCTTCAAAGCGGCGAACGGACCGCCGTTGGCGGCGCCCGAACGGGCGCGGACGGCCGTTTCGCTTTCACCGACATACCGCCGGGCCGTTATCTCCTCGTCGCCTCCGCGCCCGGATTCAACGAACGCCGGGCGGCCGCCGGCGTGGAGTCGGGCGCGACACGCCAGGTCGAGATCGTCCTCGAAACGACTCCCGTCGAAGCGGAAGTGACGGTGGCTTCTACGGCCGGATCTGTCCAAGACCGGACGGCGCAAACCCAGCCGGTCAACGTCATCGAATCCTTCACCATCCTGGAGCGGGCCAAAACGGTCGTGGCCCAAATCGCCCTCGAGGAACCGGGCCTTCAGCTCCTGCGGACGAGCCCCAGCATCGCCGGCATCTATATCCGCGGACTGACCGGCAACAAGGTCAATACCTACGTCGACGGCGTCCGCTACTCCACCTCCTCAGTGCGCGGAGGGATCACGACATTCATGGACTTGGTCGACCCGGCCATGCTCCAGGCAGCCGAGATCCTGCGCGGCCCGAACAGCGCCCAGTATGGCAGCGACGCCCTCGGCGGAAGCATCCAGTTCCTGACCCTGGTGCCGACCCTTTCGGACGGTCCGGCGCGCGTCTCGGGCAGTTACGGCGGCCGCTACGGAAGCGCCGACGGAAGCTTCGGGGCGAACGTCCTGGCCCAATATTCGACGTCACGATTCGCCCTGCTCATGGGCGCGGCGGCCCGGAAGATCAACGACCTGCGGCCGGGCCAGGGACTCGATTCGCACGCCGCGGTGTCCCGCTTTTTCGGCCTGTCGTCCGACCGTTTCATGGACTCCCGGCTGCCCGACACGGGGTTCACCCAGTACGGAGGCCTGGTCAAGCTCAACTGGACGCCCACGGCCTCCGACCAATTCCTTGTTTCCTACGCGCAAAACCGGCAGGACGGAGGCAAACGCTACGACCAGCTCCTGGGCGGCGACGGCAACCTGGTGGCCGACCTGCGCAACCTGCGCGGGGACTTGCTCATCGTCAAATACAACCGTTTCGGGCTGGGACCGTTCGACCAATTCACGGCCGTGTACTCCTACAACGCCCAACGCGAGGAGCGGATCAACCAGGGCGGCAACGGAAATCCCCTGGCCACGATCACCTACGAGCCGGAGCGGACGGTCGCGCACGGCTTCCAGCTGCGGGCGCAGAAATCCTGGGCCGGGAGACAGGAGCTGCTCATCGGTCTCGATTATTACCCCGAGCAGATCGAGGCCCCCTCCACCGGCTTCAATCCGGCGACCGGCGTTTTCTCCATCCGCCGCGGGCGGGTCCCCGACGGTGCCACCTACGCCAGCCTGGGCGCTTATGTCCAGGACACGATCGTCCTGGTGCCGGACCGGCTGAAATTCGTCGGCGGCCTCCGCCACAGCGCGGTGCGCTATGAATCGCGGGCCGCGGACAGCCCGCTCGTCAACGGCCTTCCGTTGTGGCCGGACGACAGCCTGAGCGCGGCCAGTTGGACCTACCGGGCCGGCCTGGTCGGGACGCTCGGCCGCGGGTTCACCGTTTCGGCCAATGTGAGCCGGGGCTACCGGGCGCCGCACGTGACGGACCTGGGAACGGTGGGGCTGACGGGCTCGGGTTTCCAGGTTTCGGCCGACACCATCGAGGGAATGGGCGCCACCATCGGCGATTCCGCTTCCGCAACGGCCGTATCCACGGGCCGTCCGGTCGAAAAACTCCGCCCGGAAACGAGCCTGTCCTGGGAGGCGGGCTTCGGCTTCCACGGCGAGCGTTTGGCCACCGAGGCGTCCGTGTTCCTGAATACCATCCGGGACAATATCGTCTACCAAGCCCTGATCCTGCCCCAAGGGGCGGTGGGTACGGCGCTGGGCGACCAGATCATCTCCTCGCAGGGGACGACCGGAGTCGTCTATGTTCCGGCCTCGAGCAGTCCCGTCCTCGTCCGGACCAATTTCGGGGACGCCCGCGTCATCGGCCTTGAACACTGGCTCGAGTGGCGGGTGACCGACCGCTGGTCGGTCTCCACCGTCTTGACTCTCTTGAGGTCCGAGGACATCGCCACCGGATTGCCGCCCAATATCGAGGGCGGGACGCCGGGAGCCGACTTCTACCTGAAGCTGCGCTACGCCGCGCCGGGCGGCCGTTTCTGGCTGGAGCCCTATCTCCACGCGGCCGGAAAGCAGACCCGGCTGTCCAGCCTCGACCTCGAAGATCGCCGCACCGGGGCCGTGCGCACCCGCTCCAACATCAAGAATTTCTTCAACAACGGCGCCCGGGCGCGCGGCTGGATCGGCTCCGGCGCGGACGGGATTCCCGGCACGGCGGACGACATCCTGCTGCAGACCGGCGAGACGCTGGCTCAGATCCAGGATCGGGTCCTGGGCGCGGGCGTCAACTCGTCGCCGCTCTTCTCCGCGGTGCCCGGCTATGTCACGGCCAACATCAGGGCCGGGTTCAAGCTCGGACGGCGCCACGCCGTCCTCATCGAACTCGAAAACCTGGGCGACAAGAATTACCGAGGGATCGCCTGGGGGCTGGACGCTCCGGGACGCGGGATTTCGATCTCGTTTTTTTCCGGCTTCTAACCGGCGGATCCCGCCGACCTTCCGCCCCCGAGCCCTCCTGTTGACACGCGGGGCGAAGGGGTTTACATTCCCTGCCATGAAAACAGCGCCCGCCGTGGTGTTCGTCGCCGCCTGCCTCATCGCGGTCATCCCGGCGGCGGGCCAGGTGGACCTCGCGCCGCACACCGCTCTGCTCGCGGCGTCCGGAACGGCGGCGGCCTATGACGGGCGGATCGAACATATCACGGCCCGGGCGGAAGGGTTGTTCTTGACGTTTTCCGCCCGCTCCTACAACTACTCGGGCGACCTGCGCCGCGATCTCACGCTCTGGCACATCGAGAAGGCCTTTTATGTTCCGCGTCTTCAAAGCGGCCTGGTTCTGGACCTGGGTCTCGGCATCGGCGGAAAGACCGCCTATGGCTCCTGGGAGGCCCGCTATTCCCTGGCCCTTCCCCGGGCGACGGTCGGCGGCGAAACGCACACCCTGCAGATGCACAACCTGGAAATCAACGGACGTTCCTTCCTTTTGATAAACGAGGTCTTCCATCCTTACGGCCTTCTCGGCATCAACCTCACCATGCTGATGATCGCCAACGGATCGTACTACCACGGAGACCGGCTGACGGCGATCTTCGCGGGCGGCGGGATCAAAGCCGGCGGCGGGATCATGATCGACCTCGGCTCCAAATCGTTCATCGCTCTCGAGGCCCTCTACCGCTTCACCGTCTTCCTCTACGCCTACGGCGAAGGCAAGGGGCGCGACATCAATTACATGCACGTCGGGACGATGGACGGAGCGCCCTTCGGACGACTCCTGCGGACATCCGGGTTCGGGCTGTCGCTCTGCCTCGGCTTCATGCTATGAACTTCGGGCCGAACGAAATCTTCTGGCGGTCATCCACTGGTCAAGCCCAGCCCCGGGATTTTCATTGACAAGCGGAAGCCATCCTTCTATATTGGCGCGAAGGAAAACAGCATGGACGAACGAATGACCCTGGCCAAGCTCGAAGCGGTGGTCGGCACGGAATTGGACGTCTCGGACTGGCTCCCCATGACCCAGGAGAGGATCAACGCCTTCGCCGAATGCACCGAGGACCGGCAATGGATCCACGTCGACGTCGAACGCGCGGCCCAGGGCCCCCTGAAAAGCACGGTGGCCCACGGGTTTCTTGTCCTTTCGCTCCTGGCCCACTGGACGGGGCGCATCGAAGTTTTCCGCAGCGGCTATAAAATGGTCGTCAATTACGGCCTGGACCGCGTGCGTTTCCTAAGCCCGGTCCGTCCGGGCGACCGCATCCGCAATCGGGCCGTCCTGAGCGAGGTCAAGTCCAAAGGGGCTTCGCGCATTCTGGTCAAGGTCGCCAACACAATCGAGATCGAGGGAAGCGACAAACCGGCGTTGACGGCCGAAACCCTGGCCGTTTTTTTCATCTGAAATCGCCGCCGAACGGGAGGGGGGCGCCCGGCCTAAAAAAAACGCTTGCGTTAGAACGGAATCGCGCGTATATTAACTCCTTAACATCTGGTAGGAACAGCCAGCCATTTCGACTCATTGCAAACCGTTTGACTGACCAACACCCCCTCATGTTGAAATCAAGTTACAAGGATCAATTATGCGTTTTGAAGAACTGAACCTCGACCCCAGGCTCCTGCGCGCCATCGCGGACCGGGGTTACACCGAGACGACCGACGTCCAGAAACGGACGCTGGCCGTCACCCTCCAGGGCGGCGACGCCGCCGTCCAGTCCCAGACGGGCACGGGCAAAACCGCCGCCTTTCTGATCACAATTTTTTCCCGTCTCCTCCAGGACCGCCGCAACAAGGCGCTCATCATCGCCCCGACCCGCGAGCTGGCCATCCAGATCGAAGGCGAAGTGGAAGCGCTGGGCCACAAGCTCGGCTTTCGCTACGGCGCTTTTTACGGCGGCGTGGGCTACGACCACCAGGAATCGCTCCTGCGGAAGGGCGTGGACATCGTCATCGGCACGCCCGGACGCCTGATCGACTTCGAGGAGAAGGGCCTGCTCAAGCTCGGAGAATATAAAATCCTCATTATCGACGAGGCCGACCGCCTCTTCGATATGGGCTTTCTCCCCGACCTGAAGAGAATTTTCAAGAAACTGCCGGCGCCCGGCGCCCGCCAGTGCCAGCTGTTCAGCGCCACGCTCAACCGCGTTTCGCGGCAGATCGCCATGCTGTACATGAACCTGCCCGAATTCATCGAGTTGACGCCCGATCAAGTCACGGTCGAAGCCATCACCCAGGAGCTGTACCAGGTCAAGAGCCACCTCAAGCTCAACCTCCTGCTGGGGATCCTCAAAACCGAGGCCCCGAGAAACGCCCTGATCTTCACCAATATGCGCTATTCCGCGGCCCGGCTTGCCCGCAAGCTCAGCCAGAACGGCTTGCGCGCCCAATATCTGACGGGCGACCTGGCCCAGAACCAGCGGATGCGGGTCATGGACGATTTCAGCGAGGGCAAATTCCCCATCCTGGTGGCCACGGACGTGGCCGCCCGCGGCCTGCACATCGACGGGCTGGAGATGGTCGTCAACTACGACCTGCCCCAGGACCACGAGAACTACGTCCACCGCATCGGCCGCACCGGCCGCGCGGGACAGACGGGCAAGGCCGTCTCGCTGGCCTGCGAAAAATTCTCGGAAAATCTCTATCCCATCGAGCGCTACATCGGGATGACCATCCCGGAGAAGAAGGCCACGGCGGCGCTCTTCGCCACCGACCGCAGCATCGAATTCGACTCCAAGCCGCAGCCCAGGGACGGGCACGGCGGCCGGGACGATCGGGGAAACCGGGGCGGTCAGGGCGGACGAGGCGGGCGCGGCCAGAGCGGGCCCGGCCGGAAACAGGGCCCATCGGGAAGCGGATCGAAGCGGCCCATCCACAACGCGCCGTACGGCCAACCGCCGGCCCAGCCGCTCGTCTAAATGGAAAGCCCCCTCATGGGCTTCGCCGCCGATGAAAGCCGGGCTTCGAACAAGGTCGTTGAAACCCGGATCGAGGCGGCCGTTTGAACGCGGCGGAGCGGGCGTCCCTGATCGAAACCATCCGGGCTGAGGCCCGGGCCGGCTTCGACGGCGCCCGGGGCAGCCACGATTGGGACCATACCGAGCGCGTCCTTCATCTCTGCCTGCGCATCGGAAAAAGGGAAAAGGCCGATCTCTTCGTCCTGAAGCTCGCCGCCGTTCTCCACGACATCGGCCGGGCCGAGGAGGACCGCTCCAACGGCCGCCACTGCCACGCCGAGGCCGGAGCGGAGCGGGCCCGGACGATCCTGGCCAAGCACGGGCTGCCGGAGGATCTGATCGGGCGCGTCGTCCACTGCATCGCCGCCCATCGCTATCGCAAAACGGTCAAGCCGGAAACGCTCGAGGCCCGCGTCCTCTTCGACGCGGACAAGCTCGATTCGATCGGCGCCGTGGGCATCGGGCGGGCTTTTTTATTCGCCGGGGAGGTCGGGGCCCGCCTGCACGACAAGGACATCGACGT